>WNFM01084235.1_pt2 | contig 36087 bp, 38 predicted proteins | sample 5400271 | NCBI WGS metagenome assembly WNFM01 (sample SAMN13153352, study PRJNA577476) | soil metagenome | isolation source: 60 cm saprolite on Douglas fir-dominated hillslope | place: USA:California | collected 2013-09-17 | reverse complement strand
CGTTCGGCTCGAGCAAACCGGCCAGGATGTGCACGAGCGTGCTCTTGCCGCTGCCGGACGGCCCCATCAGGCTCGTCCACGAGCCGGGCCGGAGGTCGAGGTTCGCGCCACGCAGCGCCACCGTCTCGACCTCGGTCTCGCGATAGATGTGGAAGAGGTCCCTCGCCTCCATCAACGGCGCCTCGACCTCGGTCGCTTCTCCATCAGTAGAAGAGATATCCATCACTTGACGATGTGGCTGGTCTCAGTGTGGCCTCCTCCAACCTTGATCGTGCGCACCACACCGATCCCGGGGGCATACCACTTGCGCTCGTGGAAAGAGGGGTCCAAGGGGTTGATGTCGTGGACCACCAGCACCCTGTGGAACGTACGGCCGGAGATCTGAGCGGTTCGCTCGACCTTCAGCACCCTGGCGAGATCCAGGGCGACGCCCGGGCGGTACTCCTGGCGATACGTCGGACCGGGCTTGGGATTCGCCTTCATCGCGATTCCGGGTTGGGCCCCGTCGACCCCGGCCTCCCAGGAGCCTTCGGTGCTCACCACGGTGCCGCCCCTCGAGTACTCCTTGGTGGCCTCGCCGAAGTACCAGACGTTGCCGGCGCGGTCCTGCGCGTACCAGTCGATCGTGTCCTCGAGTTTGATGCCCTGCTGGGTCACCAGGTCGTGGATCACCGCGCAACGAACTCCGCGGATGACCTTGGTCTGATGGAGGACGGTGACTTCGTGTCGCGTCGCGGCGCCGTCCCGCAGCCCCACGAGCACGTGCATCGTCCCCGGAACGAGTGGCATGTAGGGGTTGGTGACGTGGTCGCTGAAGTTAGTCGGAACGATCTTCGGGTGGTAGTTCGCAGCCGCCTTGCTGAGGGCCGGGGACAACTTCGGGGGCAGGCTCGTCTTCGTGGTGGAGGTGGCCGGGCTGCTGAGCTTCGTTCCACTCGAGCCGCATCCGGCTATTGCCACCGCAACTGCGAGAACCGGTACTGCGTGGGCCCCTCTCATCGGTCTGCCTTTCTGTCGCTGACGCCATCTGAAGACGAAGCTAGCCAGAGGACATTGAGAGGACTCTTAGAGAATCGGGGTCTTCCTTTTCATCGTCCTCTAATGCTGGTCGCGGTCCCACTGCCGGCGATCGACGTTGAACGCTCGTAGCCAGATTCCGGCGATGCTCGCGGTCGCGGCGGTAGTCGCGCTCGCGGCGGTGTGCGGCGGCTGCGGCTCATCCAGGGGCAGCGGGTCGACGAGCGCTGCGAGCAGCACTGCGGCGGCGAATCCCGCTTCGGCCGAAGGGCCGTGGTCGCCGCCGGTGATCGATCCCGCGAACTTCGTCTCGCGGGTGGATAACCCGTACCTGCCCCTGGTGCCAGGCACGACGCTGCGTTACCGGGGAGTGATGAAGGACGGCACCACTCCGCAGGTCGACAGCTTCGTCGTCACCCACCAGAGGGAGCTCGTCATGGGCGTGAGCTGCACCGTGGTGCGCGACACGGTGACCTCAAGGGGTCGGCCGGTTGAGCGAACCTACGACTGGTTCGCGCAGGACCGACAGGGCAACGTCTGGTACATGGGCGAGGAGACACAGGAGCTCAAGCACGGGCGCTTCGGCAAGATGATCGACTCCGGCCCCGCCGGCAGGAACGGCGCGCAGCCGGGGCTGATGATGAAGGCGCATCCGATGAAGGGCGATTCCTACTGGCAGTTCCACTGGCCCGGGCATGCCATGGACACCGCGACCGTGCTCGGAAGCGGCGGCCGGGTCAAGCTCCCGTATCGATCCCTCAAGGACACCCTGCTGACCCAGGAGCAGTCGCCGCTGGAGCCCGGCGTAAGGGACCAGAAGTGGTCGGTACAAGGGATCGGCTACGTCCAGGAGCGCGCGGCGAGCGGAACCCACGAGCAGATCAAGCTCGTCAGCGTGACCCACCGTTGACGTGAACCTCGGCGATTTCGACCTGCTTCACGCCACCAGCCTCACTTCGAAGCTCGGGACGACGAGCGTGCCGGCGCCGCCGAGCAGGGCGAGGATGCGGCTGACGTAGGCGGTGGTCTCGGGGATGCCTGGCACGCAGTGGCAGGCTTCGACCGGGGCGGGGCCGGCGTTGTAGGCGGCGAGGGCGAGTTCGGGCGAGCCGAGCTGGCGGATCAGGTCCGACATCAGGTGGGCCTGGGCGTCGATCGCGGCGACCGGGTCGAAGGGGTCCGAGAGTCCGTAGGAGGCGGCGGTGCTCGGCATGAACTGGGCGATGCCCTGGGCTCCTACCGGTGAGACCGCGAACGGGTTGAAATTGCTCTCGGCCATCAGCTGCGCGGCGAGCAGAGCGGCGGAGACGTTCCAATGGGCGGCGGAGGCGAGGAGCGGCGCCCGGAAGCGGGATGGAACAAAGGTCGGAAGGATTGCGCCACCGGGCGCGGCGCCCTCTCCCCCGGCCCCGCTCACCGCGTTGCCGGCCTGCGAGCAGGGCGGCGGGCCGGCGTCGTAGCCGAAGTGCCAGGGCTCCCACGAGTAGCGCTGGAGAAAGCCGAAGCGACCGGCGTTGGCGGCGAGCCAGGCATAGGCGGAGTCGGGACCGAGGTCCAGCTCGGTCGCGCAGCGGTGCAGCGAGTGCCCCGGCGGCGCCACCCAGCGCGGGTCCGGGTGAGCGGCGAAGAGGGCCGCCTGCTCGGCGTCGGAGCGGAAGCCCGAGACGACCAGCAGGGCGATGCCGGCAGCCCGGGCCGCCGCCGCCATGCGATCGAACGCCGTGGCGACATCGGGCCTCATTCCCTCTCCGTTGCGGTAGACGAGGGGACCGCTGTAGCCGCCGCCGCTGGCCATGGCCGGCATCCCGCCCGCGGCACCCGCCGGCGCGGCGGCTTCGGCGACCGCCGACGCCTCGACCTGTCCGCCGCCGCCGCCGACCTCGAGCCTGGCGACGACGACCGCCCTCGCCCTGACCGGGGCGAAGGAGGCACTGTCCGGGAAGCTGAGGCGAAGGCGCCCCGGGTCGACGCCGTTCGCCCTGCCGGCCTCGGCCGCGGCCAGCCGCGCCCGCGCCAGGTAGGCGAGCTTGTCGATGTGGGTGGGGTTCGGCAGCCCGTTGGGGAGCGTCGGTGGGGAGAGCAGGTGGGGCAGGTCGTCGCGCATCGAGCGGGCCGCCGAGATCGCCGCCAGGTCGGCCGCCCGCTGCACCCGCCCCTTGCCGGTCACCGCGCCGGCGATGGCGACCAGGGCCAGCGCTCCGGCGAGCAGGGCGAGGGTCCCGCCCAGCGCCAGGATCAGCGCCTGGCCCGACTCCCCCCCTCTTCGCATGAAGATGACCCTGCCGCCCGGAGAGGCACCCGTGGCGCGCTCAACCGAACGATTCCCGCACCGGCGAGTCGCGGAATCGCAAAAACCCGAGCAAGTGGGCGAACCTTTGCGGTGCTAGCGCCGTAGAACATTCGACCAAGCCGACCCAAGGAGTCTTCCATGCGGCAATCCGCGGTCCCTGGCCCACTGCGTTCGACAATTCGATTCGCCCTGCTGGCGGCGGTGCTCGCCGCCCTGCTCGGACCCGCCGGCGCCAGCGCCGGCCAGGCCACCAGGCGCGTCGCCAAGCAGGCGCAGAACGCGACCCTGGGCCGCACGATCCTCACGACCGTCAAAGGCCGCACCCTCTACAGCCTCAGCGCCGAGACCAGTGGCAGGTTCATCTGCACTGGCTCCTGCCTCTCGATCTGGCATCCGCTTGTCGTGCCGGCGGGTGTGAAGCCGAAGGGCCCCGTCAAGCTCGGCACGATCAAGCGGCCGGATGGCCGCACCCAGGTGACCTTCAAGGGGCGCCCGCTCTACAGCTTCGGCGGCGACTCGAAAGCCGGCGACGCCAACGGCGAGGGGATCAAGGACGTCGGCACCTGGCACGCCGCGGTTCTCTCGAAAGCGGCCCCCCAACCCGAACCCCAGCCTCAGCCGGAACCGCCCTACCCGTACTAACCGAGGTCGATGACCTCGACCAGACCGTCGAGGCCGCGGAGGTCGGCGGCGTTGAGCGTGTAGAGCGGGAGGCCGTGATGTAACGCGACCGCAGCGATCATCAGGTCGACCATCCGCGAGCCACCAATCTTGCGACCCGCTGCGGCGGTCGCCGCGCCGATACTGCCGAAAACCCGAGCGCACTCTGAGTCGAAGGGGAGGGTTTCTAGACCAGACTCAACCCGCTGGAGGAGTTCCTGGCGTTGCGCTCTCTCCAAGCCGTCGTCAGTCGCGTGCGGACCGCCCGTCAGCTCAGCCAGAGTCAACGCAGAGATGGCTATTTCGGCGGGTAGCCGGCTCTGGTCGATGCGATGGGAGCCGATCACCGCCGACGTGTCGAGCAAGCCGCGATCAGGGTTCACGCCAGGGACGAGGCGGCGAATACTGATCGGAGAAGGCATCAAGGTCAGCTCGGAACCGTTTCCAGTCAACGCGTGGGGCACCATCCATGAGGGCGAGGAAGGTCGTTGCTGGAACGAACCGCCGCGGCCGGATCGGACGCAGTTCGCCGACGGGCTTTCCATTGCGGGTAACGATGAAGTCTTCACCGCGATCCAGTTCCCGCATGATCTCTCCACTCTGGTTGCGTAGCTCGCGTTGGCTCAGTTCTCGCGTCATCGCGGTCAGAGTAGCACTCGTGCGACAGGAGCTGGCGGAGCACTGGCGCCGGTAGGCCTCCGTAGGCGTCCGGTGGCAGGGTGCCGAACAGGGCGCGGCGCTCGGCGACCCAATTGACGCGCTCCTTGAGCACTGCCACCGCGAGGTCGCGCGCCATGAGGTCGCGGACGACCAGGGCCAGCAAGGCTCGATCTGCAGCGACCTCCGCCCGCAGGAGGACCCCGGAGGGCTCCGGCCCGAGCCCCTCGCCAAGTGAAGTCTGCAACAGAGCTGGCGGAAGGTGCAAGACAGCGAGTGCACCACGCGCAACGGTGACCGCCGCTGAGGCGGCCTCGATTCCCTCAGGCTCGACGGGCACCGCCAGGTGACAAACCTGACCGCGGGCCGCCACCCGAGCCTGCGGAAGGTGGGCCGCCAGCCGCTCCTCCAACCGGTGCGCCGCGGCCGATGCGAGCAGCGTCGGGCGCGGCGCCCTGCCGCCGACGTCGACGAGGAGCGTGGCGAGGTCGACGTCGGCCCCGGCGCAGGCGAGGGCCGCGGCCGCGCCGCGCGAGCCCTCGGCATCGCCCACCGCGGTGACCAGGACGGTCGGGGCGTCGGCGGTCGGCACCGCGGTCACGGTGCCGGCCTGGCGCTGGCCGAGCTGGTGACGGCGAGGCGGCCGGCGACCGAGCGCAGAGGCGAGGGAGGGAGCAGGCGCACGGTCACCTTCCCGCCGCGCACCGAGACGGCGACGTCGTCCTGCGCCCACCCCGGCAGGGCTGCCCGGGCCGCCTCCGCCGCCGAGCCTCCCGAGGCGAGCGCCAGCGCCCCGGCCTCGGCGGCGCCGTCGGCGAGCGTCATCGCGTAGCCGGCGGCGAGCAGTTGCAGCGCGACCAGCGCCGCGAGCAGCAATGCCGGCAACGCGGCGACGAGCTCCACAGACGCCTGGCCGCGGGCGTCACCCATCCCCCGCCTCCAGATCCGTGCTCGCCCCCACCATCACCCGCGGCAGGCCCGGGAATAGGCGCGGAACCGGCACGCGCACCGAGACCTGGCCGGAGCCCTCCACCTGCGAACCACCCCGCAGCGACGGCGGCAGCGCCCGCCGCGCCGCCGCCGTCGCGTCCCCTCCGACCAGCGCCGCCCGGGCCCCCGCCCGGGCGGCCACGCCCGCCGACCAAAGCGCCTGGCCGGCGATGGCGATCTGGGCGGCCGCCAGGACCGCCAGCAGCAGGAACGGGACCACGGCGATCAGCTCGACCGACGCGGTCCCTCCCTCCCTGTGGCCTGCGCTGCTGACGGTCCTTGGCGACACCGGCCAACCGTCACAGGGGAACGCGCACGCGTGGCGCGCAAAGGCTCACAATCAAGTCGGGACTGTCCTACGTCAGTACGTATTCGCCTCGATCCAGATCCGCCAGATCGCGGCGATCGAGGCGCCGAGGAGGAGGATCCAGACGAGGGTGCCGCCGCCGCTCGCGAACAGCTTGTCGGTGCCGGCGATCAGCAGCGCGATCATGCCGAAGGCGGCGTAGAAGATCGTCCTGCGGCCATCGCTCAGCGTCGCCAGGGTCAGCTGGTTCTGGCGGCTGAGGGTGTAGAGCATCCAGGCGATCCCGGCCAGGAAGCCCATCGTCAGGGCGGTGAAGACCGCGTCGACGACGTTGCCGCCGGCGGGGGCGAAGGCGACGCCGAGCGCCAGGACCATGATGATGGCGACGTTGCGAGCGTTGCGCACGATTCCAGTGTACGACGGCTGCTCCTTGGTCAAATCGCCGGCGCCGGAGCGCCACGGCGGCTGCGCCGGGAGATGACGACGACGATCGCCCCGAGCGCGACCACGGTGACGAACACCGGGCCCACCGCCCCCGTGCCGAACACCCTCGTGACGCCGTAGGCGGTCGCCCCGATCAGCGCGCCGCCGAAACCCGCCTCACCGTCCCGGCGCCCATCACGCCGCCGTTGATCGCCTGGGTGGTCGAGATCGGAAAGCCGAGGAAGGTCGAGGCGAGGATCACGGTCGCGCCGGCGCTCTGAGCCGAGAATCCCTGGGCGGCGTCCATCTTGATGATCCGCGCCCCCTTCATCCGCAGCATGCGCCAGCCGCCGCTGTAGGTGCCGGCGGCAATCGCGACCGCCGCCGAGACGATCGCCCAGAAGGGAGGGCTGGCGTCGCTGCCAAGGGTGCCGTTGGCGATCAGGGCCAGGGTGATGACGCCGGTCGTCTTCTGCACGTCGTTGGCGCCATGGGAGAGGGCCAGCAGCCCGCCTGACACGACCTGCGCGTAGCGAAAGCCACGGGTCACCGGGCCGGGACGGCGCCTCCCGAACAGCCGGTAGGCGATCACGATCAGCACTCCGGCGACGAGGAAGGCGACGAGCGGAGCGACCAGCGCCGGCAGCAGGACCTTGTCGAGCAGGCCGCCCCCGACCACGGCCCCGGTCCCGGCGGCCGCGAGCGCCGCCCCGACCACGCCGCCGATCAGCGCGTGCGAGGAGCTCGACGGCAGCCCCAGCCACCAGGTGGCCAGGTTCCAGACGATCGCCCCGATCAACCCGGCGAAGACGACGGTGGGCGTGATCGCGGCGGCGTCGACGACGTCATGGGCGATGGTCGTCGCCACCTCGACCGAGACGAAGGCGCCGGCGAAGTTGAGCAGGGCCGCGACCGCGATCGCCACCTGTGGAGGGGCCGCCCCGGTGGAGACGGCGGTCGAGACCACGTCGAGGGTGTCATGGAACCCGTTGGTGAACCCGAAGACGAGAGCCGCTGCGACGACGATCGCGATGACGAGGTCGGAGCTCACGAATTCTTGATGACTATGCCCTCGAGGATCTGGGCCGCGGTCTCGGTCGCGTCGATGGCGTTCTCGAGCACCGCGAACATGTCCTTCCAGCGGATCACGACCATCGGGTCGATCCCGTTGGAGAAGAGCGAGGCCACCGCGTCGCGGGAGATCCGGTCGCCCTCGTTCTCGAGCCGGTGGATCTCGATCCAGTAGCGGTCGAGGCCCTTGAAGCCACGCAGGTCCCCGAGCCCGGCCGCGAGTTGCTCGCATGCCCCCACCAGCACCTTGGTCAGCGCCTGCGCCTGGGCCATCGGCGCCTCGATCTGGTAGAGGCCGAGGAAGTCGGCCGCCTCCTCGGTGTAGTCGACGATGTCGTCCATCCGGGTCGCCAGCCCGTAGATGTCATCGCGATCGATCGGCGTCACGAAGGTCGAATTCAGCCGCTGGATGATGTCGTGGGTGATCCGGTCCCCTTCCTGCTCGGCCTTGAGGATCTCCCGGCCCAGGCCGCTGTCGTCGGGCCAGGTGCCCATCATCGAGTCGAGCAGGCGCGCCGCCTGCAGGGTGTTCTGGCCCGCCTCGATGAAGAGATCGAAGAAGCCGGGGTCGCGGGGGAGGAGGGAGAGGCGCGCCATCTGGGAATCCTAGTCGCCTGGTGGGACTCCGCCGGGACGCATGGCGGCCTCAGCTCGCGGCGGCCGCGAGCTGTTCGGCGGCGCGGGCGGCGTAGCGCTCGCGCAGCTCCTCCTGGACGCTGCGGCGCTCTCCCTCGGGCACGACGGTCCGGGTCCAGCGCCCCTCGGCGTCGAGCTCCCAGGCGTTGACGTTGTCGGCGAAGCAGCGCTCGAGGACATCCAGCATCTCCGCCTTCAGCTCCGGGTCCTCGACCGGAGCGACCAGCTCGACGCGGCTGTCGAGGTTGCGCGGCATCAGGTCGGCGGAGCCCATCAGCACCCTGGTCTCGGCGCCGCGCTGGAAGGTGTAGACACGCGAGTGCTCGAGGAAGCGGCCGACGATCGAGACGACCCGGATGTTCTCCGAGACCCCCGGGACCCCCGGCCGCAGGCAGCAGATGCCGCGCACGTTGAGGTCGACCCGCACCCCCGCCTGCGAGGCCTCGTACAGCGCCTGGATGCAACCGGCGTCGACCAGCGAGTTCATCTTCAGCGCGATCCGCGCCTCTTCACCGGCCCGGTGGGCGGCGACGGTGCGCTCGATCTCCTCGACGATCCGGTCCCGCATCGTCGTCGGCGAGACCAGGACCTTGCGGTAGGCGGCGGGGCGGCCGTAGCCGGTGAGGAAGTTGAACATCTCGGCGACGTCGGCGCCGATGTCCGGGTCGGCCGTGAAGAGGCCGAAGTCCGTGTAGAGGCGGGCGGTCTTCGGGTGGTAGTTGCCGGTGCCGATGTGGACGTACTCGCGCACCCGTTCGCCCTCGCGGCGGACCACCAGGATCGCCTTCACGTGGGTCTTCAGGCCGGGGATGCCGTAGACGACGTGGACGCCGGCCTCCTCCAGCGACTTCGCCCAGTGGATGTTGGCCTCCTCGTCGAAGCGCGCTTTCAGCTCGACCATGCAGACCGCCTGCTTGCCGCGTTCGGAGGCGCGGATCAGCGCCGGCACCAGCGGCGAGTCGTCGCTGGTGCGGTAGACGGTCTGCTTGATCGCCAGCACGTCGGGGTCGGCGACGGCCTGCTCGACGAAGCGCTCGACCGAGGAGGAGAAGGAGTCGTAGGGGTGGTGGACGAGCAGGTCGCGCTGGCGGACCGTCGCGAACATGTCGACCGGATCGCCGTCCTCGCCCTGCAACCGCGGCTGCGTGACCGGGGACCAGGGCGCGTAGCGCAACTCGGCGTGGCCAGGGACGTCGGCGATGTCGTTGAGGTCGGCGAGGTCGACCAGGCCGTCGACGTCGTAGACCTCGCGGTCTTCGAGCCGCAGGGCGCCGATCAGCTGCTCGCGCAGCTTCGCGTTCATGCCGGCGGCGATCTCCAGCCGCACGACCTCGCCGAAGCGGCGGCGCCGGATCTCGTCCTGGACCGCCTGCAGCAGGTCGTCGGCCTCGTCGCTGACGGTGAAGTCGGCGTCGCGAGTGACCCTGAAGTAGCCGTGGTCGATCACCTCGGTGCCGGGGAAGAGCAGGTCGAGGTTGGCGGCGATCGCCTCCTCCAGCGGCACGAAGGACTTGCCGTCCTGGCCCAGCGGCAGGAAGCGGCCGAGCAGCTCCTTCGGGACCTTGACGCGGGCGATGATCTCGACCCCGCTCTCGGGGTCGCGCAGCAGCACGCCGAGGCTGAGCGAGAGGTTGGAGATATAGGGGAAGGGCCGGCCGAGCCCGATCACCAGCGGCGTCAGCGCCGGGAAGACCTGCTCGTGGAAGCGCGCGTCGATCTCCCGCCGCTCCGCCTCGCTGGCGGTGTCGAGGGTGACGACCCGGATCCCCTCCTCCTCCAGCGCCGGCCGCAGGACGCCGCCGAAGCAGGAATGGAGACGGCGGTCCAGCTCCAGCACCCGGGCCTGGATCGCATCGATCTGCTCGCTCGGGGCGAGGCCGTCGGGACCGCGGGCGTCGATGCCGGCGTCGAGCTGGTCGAAGAGGCCGGCGACCCGGACCATGAAGAACTCGTCCAGGTTGGAGGCGTAGATGCCGCAGAAGCGGAGCCGTTCCAGCAGCGGCACCCCGGGGTCCTCGGCCAGTTCGAGAACCCGCTGGTTGAAGTCGAGCCAGGAGAGCTCGCGGTTGAAGTAGAGGGCGGGATCGTCGATCGATCCATCGTACTGAGACACCGTGAGCGCGCCCCCCGGCCTCAGGCGACCTGGGCGAGCGCCTGCCGCGCCGCTGCCGGCCGGGCCTCCAGCGCCTGCCGGTAGCCCGCTGCGAGCTGGCCCAGGGCCCGCTCCCAGGAGCGGTGACGGACGGCGTGGGCCGCGGAGGCGCCGAGGTGATGGCGCAGCAACGGGGAGGACGCGAGCTGGAGCAGGGCGCCCGCCAGGTGGTCCGGGTCGGGGCGGCAGAGCAGGCCGGTGTGGCGGTTCTCGGGCCTCGAGGATCACCTGGCCGTAGGTGTCGGTGCTGCTGCAGAAGAGGAAGACGTCGGCGCTGGCGTAGGCGCGGGCCAGCTCCTCGCCGCCGAGCCAGCCGAGGAAGGTGGCGTGCTCGCCGAGGCGCGCCCGCAGCTCGCCCTCCTCGGGCCCGCCGCCCGCCAGCAGCAGGTGCAGGCGCGGGTCGGAACGCCGCGCCCGCAGGAAGCTCTCGGCCAGCAGGTCCACGCCCTTCTCCCGCGTCAGGCGGCCGGCGTAGATGACCTTCAGCTCGCCCGGGTAGGCATCGCGGTCGGCCTTCGCCGGGTCGAAGCGATCGCAATCGACGCCGCGTTCCCAGCGCCCGATCCGGGCCGCCTCGGTGCCGAGCGCGACCAGCGAAGCGTCGGCCGCGGGGCTCGGGGAGAGGACGGCGGCGGGGGCGCGGTAGAAGGCCCCGAGGGCGGCGCGCGCGATCGCCTCGACGCCGCCGTCGCCGCTGCGCATGCCGGCGTAGGTGGCCAGCTCGGTGTGGTAGCTGGCGAGCAGCGGCACCCCGGTGACACGGCTGAGCAGGGTGGCGGCGATGCCCGCGGGCCCGGGAGCGGTGACGTGGACGAGGTCGTAACCGCCCTCGGCGAGCGTCTCCACCAGGTCGGGTAGGCCAGGGACGCCGAGCGTCATCCCGTCGTAGAACGGCATCTCCAGCTCTGCCGCGGCCGGCAGGCGGCGGTCGACACCGGCGTCGGTCCCGACCACGTCGATCTCGAAGCCGGGCACGCCGCGCTCGCGGATCTGCTCGATCGTGTGGGTGACGCCGTGCATCGAGGCGATCCCGTCGGCGATCACGGCGACGCGACGAACCTCCCCCTCTCGATTGGAGAGCTTCGCCTTCTCGGCGCCGAGGAAGATCGTCGAGGGCGCGTAGGGAACCGCGGGGACGAGCGCCTCGAAGAGGCCGCTGATCGCGCTCGGGAAGTCGCCGCTCGCGACCGCGGCGGTCCCTCCCTCGACGGCAGCTCGCAGGCGGCGGTCGTGGATGCGGCGGGCGCGCCGGTAGAGGTCGGCGTGGGAGAAGCCGTCGGACTGCAGGTAGGCGATCAGCTCGCGGCCGCGCAGGTCGAGGCCCATCCCGTCGAGCCAGGCCTCGAGCAGGCAGCGGGCGTCGTCGGGGCCGATGTCGGCGGCGACCTTGCCCTCGCGGGCGGCACCCTCGCGGATCACCCTTTCCGCCATCTTCAGGACCGCGGCCGGGTTCGGCGCGGGGGCCTCGGCGTCCTCGGTGCCCTCGGTACCGAGGACCAGCGCGCGCGTGCCCAACGCCATCGCCGCGTGGGTCCACTTGGCGGCGCTGCCCTGCTCGCCGCCGGCTTCGGCGTCGCCGTGGCGCAGACACTGCAGAAACTCTTCCGGCGACCGAACATCGGCTGGCACCTCGGTGTAGGTGCGGCCGATGTCGACGCCGGCGTGGTCGTCGGAGCCGCCGATGCCGGCGCCGCCGTGCGTCTCGACGTAGACGGCGGCGGGCATGTTCAGCTCCGCGGCCCGCGACCCGTTGCGGACCTCCCAGATCGGGAACAGCTCCGAGAGACGGCGGCGGTGACGCCGTGTCAGCGGAGCCGCGACGTTGAAGAAGGGATGCGCAAGAGCGCAGGCGATCTCGTTCTCGTGAAGGTATGCGGCGCAGGCCTCGACGTCGCCGGAGTTCGCCTGCAGCCACTCGTGGTCCCCGGGAGTGATCCCGTAACAGAGGACGTGAACCGCCTGGGGCTCGCCGGCGAAGCGGGCGGTCAGCTCCTCGGAGACGAAGCAGTCGGGACGGACCGTCAGCTCCAGGCAGCCGTCGATCGTGTCGTGGTCGGTGATCGTCACGAAGTCCATCCCGCGCCGCCTGGCCAGCTCGTAGACCTCCTCGGGGGGCGTCGCGCACTCGGGCAGGCCAAGCGATCGCTGCACCCCCAGCCGGGAGAGCTGGGAGGCGGTGGAATGGCAGTGCATGTCAACTCGGGAAGTCATCGGTGTCTCCCTGTTCGTATCCATTCGGTCACTGCAAGATTCCGCCATTAGCAGGGAAAACTTGTGAACCGGCGGCAAACTTGATGTGAATTTCGCGTGACCTGGGGGGCTAGTGGAGCGAGCGCTCCAGCGCCGACCAGGTGCCTCGCTCGGACTCGCTGGCCCAGAGCTCGCGGAAGCGCTGGAACAGCAGCTCGCGGCGGGTCCGCAGGAGGGTCAGCAGCGACTCGATCCCCTCGGCGCGGGGCAGCATCACGTCGCAGTCGTGGATCTCGCCGAGGACGCCCTGCAGCTCTTTGGCCGCCTTGCGAGCGTCCGCAGCAGCGGGGCCGAAGCAGGGGCCGGTCGCCTCGAGCACGTAGCGCAGGCGCTTGGCGGCGATCCGAAGGTCGTGCTGGGCCCCGGCGGCGGCCGGGTCGAGCGCCGGACCGGAGAGGTCGAGCAGCACGGTGAGCCGGGTGCGGACGATGCGGGCCGCGTTTGGCCGCAGCGGCGCCTCCGGGTCGAGGCCCCCGACCCTGCGGGCCTTCACCCGCCGGCCCTCTTCGCCAGCTTCTCGAGGCGGCGTCGCAGCTTGCGCAGCCGCTTCCCGGCGAGGTAGGGCGCAAGGTCCTCGTTGGCCCGGCGCTGCTCGTCGCGGAGGGCCTCGATCCGCGCCGCCAGGGCCTCGCGGTCCGCCGCCGGCGCTTCGGCGACGAACTCGGCGAGGAACTCGATCTCGACGTCGCGGTCGCGCCTCTCCCCGAGGGCGTCGGCCAGCGCCTTGACCTTCTTCAGCGCCTTGCCGAACGGCTTGCGCGGGAAGCAGGCCTCGAACACCTCGAGCGCCGCGCGCAGCCTCCGCGTCGCCACCCGCATGTCGTGAAGGCGGTCGATCTCGCCGACGTCGAGGACGCCGTCGGAGTGCTCGAAGACCTCCCCCGCCCGGACCCGGACGACGCGCGCCGCCGCCGCGGCGAACGGCTCGTCGCAATCGAACCCCGGGACCTCGCGCGCGCGAGCCACGCGATCAGGCTAGCCGAGCGCGGACGCGACCGTTAGGCGGCGAGGCGGGCGGGCGAGGAGCCGTTGGCGTCGCCGTTGAGGAGGTCGAGGATGACCCCCTCCCGCAGTCCCCCCTTGCCGATCTGCAGCGGCTGGCCGAGCAGCTCGGAGACCTTCTCCAGCAACAGCACGCCGGTGGTGAGGATGCGGACCCGCTCGGGGTCGAGCTCGAAGCGCCGCCCGACCTCGGTCGAGGGGTCGCCGCAGAGCACCCGTATCCCCCGCTCCAGCGTCTCGTACTCGAGCACGGCGCCGACCAGCCGCCGCAGCGACGTGGCGCTGCCGCCAACGGCGACGGCCTGCGCCGGGTGCTCGACCTCGACTCCCTCGAAGATGTCCTCGATGCGGTCGCGGACCTTGCGGATCTCCGCCGCCGACGGCGGGTCGGAGGCGATCAGCTCGTCGGCCAGCACGCCGGAGCCGACCCGCCAGGAGCGCACCTTCTCGACCCCGCCGGGCACGGTGCCGAGGATCACCTCGGTCGAGCCGCCGCCGACGTCGACGACGCCGACCTTGCCGGCGACCGGGTGCCCGAGCGTCTTGGTCGCGCCGATGAAGGAGAGGCGGCCCTCCTCCTCGTCGCTGAGGACGTCGACCGGGACCCCGGAGGCGTCGGCGATCGCCCGCACCGCCTCCTCGCTGTTCGAGGCTTCGCGCACCGCCGCGGTGGCCACCGAGCGGATCGTCTCCGCCCCCAGCTCCCGCGCCAGGCGCACCTGGGTGGCGACGACCTCGGCCACCTCCTCGATCTTGTCCGGGCAGATCGCCCCATCCTCGTCGAGCGCCTTGTTGATCCGCGTGTAGGCGCGTTGCTCCATCACCTTCTTCAACTGACCGCCGACCGGCTCGGCGACGAGCACGCGAGTCGTATTGGAGCCGATATCTATGGCAGCGCAGAGCATTGGCAGGGCCTCGGCCATCTTGGCAAACGTCCCGGACCCGCCGAGCTACTGCGCGGGGTGGGAGGCGTCCTCGAACTCCCGGAACAGCCCGGTGACGACGAAGGCGACCTGCTCGCCGATGTCGACCGCGTTGTCGCCGACCCGCTCGATCGCCCGCGCCGCCAGCAGCATCGTCATCGCCCACTCGCGCTTGTCGGCGTCGTCGCCGATCTCCAGTGCCAGGCGGAAGCACTCGCGGTTGAGGTCGTCGACGACGTCGTCCTGACGGACCAGGTCGCGCGCCATCTCGACGTCGCGTTCGCCGAAGGCCCGCTTGGCCTGGCCGATCAGCGTCCGCGTCTGCTTGCCCATGGTGAGGATCAGCTCCACCATCCGCTCGTCCGCCGGCGGCTCGTTGCCGGTGAGCGGGATCACCTTGCAGATGTTCACGCACTGGTCGCCCATCCGCTCCACGTTCTTCAGCACGTGCAGCAGGGCCGAGATCAGCCGCAGGTCGGTCGCCACCGGGGACTGCGTGGCGAGCAGCGTGATCAGGCTCTGGTGCACCTCCAGATAGCGACCGTCGATGCGATCGTCGTCGGCGACGACCAGCTGCGCCAGCTCGACGTCCTGGTGCTCGATCGCCTCCAGCGTCCGCTCGAGGGCCGCGCTGACCAGGTTGAGCCCGTCCAGCGCACTCGCCTCCAGCCGGTCCAGCTCCTCCTGGTACTGGGTCCGCGTCTCGGTCGCCATCAGCCGAATTTCCCGGTCACGTACTGCTCGGTGCGGTCGTCGTCAGGCGTGGTGAAGAGCTTCTCGGTCGGCCCGACCTCGACCAGCTCGCCGTCCAGCATGAAGACGGTGGTGTCGGCGACGCGCGCCGCCTGCTGCATGTTGTGGGTGACGATGACGATCGTCACCCGCTCCTTCAGCTCGCCGATCAGCTCCTCGATCTTCAGCGTCGCCACCGGGTCCAGCGCCGAGCAGGGCTCGTCCATCAGCATCACCTCCGGTTCGACGGCTAGCGCCCGGGCGATGCAGAGGCGCTGCTGCTGACCGCCGGAGAGCCCCACCCCGGGGGCCTTGAGGCGGTCCTTGACCTCGTTCCAAAGACCTGCCCCGACCAGAGCTTCGCGGCCGCGGTCGTCCAGCTCGCCGCGCGAGGCGCCGGTCAGGCGCAGGCCCGAGACGACGTTGTCAAAGACCGACATCGTCGGGAACGGGTTCGGTTTCTGGAAGACCATGCCGACGGCGCGGCGGACGGCGACGATGTCGATCCGCGAGTCATAGAGGTCGAGGCCGTCGAGCAGGACCTGGCCCTCGGCGCGAGCGCCGTCGATCTCCTCGTGCATGCGGTTGATGCAGCGCACCAGCGTCGACTTTCCGCAGCCCGACGGGCCGATGATCGCCGTCACCCTGTCGGCGTCGAAGCCGAGGCTGACGTCGCGGACCGCGTGGTTGGAGCCGTAGTAGGCGTTCAGCCCTCTCAGCTCGACGGTGCCGACGTCGCGGCTCCTCTTCACGCCACGGCCACTCGCCTCCCCGGCGACGGACATCGCCGGGCCCGCGGCAGCCCCGGTCTGCGGGCTCGCCTGGGGGTCGGGGTTGGTTTCGGTCATCGCCGGGCTCTCAATCGAATCTCTCGCGTCCATCGTAGGACTCCTCGGGTGGCGGAACAGGCTGGGCTATGCCCCCATGCGCTTGCGGGAACGGGCGTAGGAAGCTCGGGCGACGATGTTCAGGACCAGGACGAAGGCAATCAGGACCAGCGCCGCCGCCCAGGCTTCGGTGTGGGCCTCGGGCTTGGGCGACTCCGAGGCGGTGAAGATGAAGTAGGGAATCGAGGCCAGCGCTTCGCCGGGGTTGGTGAGCACTCCCTGGCCGACGATCGAGGAGAGCAGGATGATCGGGGCCGTCTCTCCCGCGACCCGCGCGACGGCGAGCAGGGAACCGGTGATCAGGCCGCCGGCGGCGGTCGGGATCGTGATCCGCACGGTCGAGCGCCAATGGGCGATGCCAAGGGCGTGTGCCGCCTCCTTGAGAGTTCCCGGAACCAGGCTCAGCACCTCCTGAGCGGTGCGGGCGACGATCGGCAGCATCACGATCGCCAGCGCCACCGAGGCGGCGAACCCACTCTGCTTGTTTCCCTCCACCAACAGGCCGAAGACGAAGATCCCGGTGATGATGGTCGGCACGCCGTTGAGGATGTCGAGGACGAAGCGGATCGGATGGGCGATCCCTGGGGGCGCGAATTCGGTGGTGTAGACGGCGACCAGGATCCCGATCGGGATCGCCATCGCCGAGGCGATGCCGACGATGATCGCGCTGCCGACGATGGCGTTGGAGATGCCGCCTCCGGATTCCCCGAAGAGGGCGGTCGGAGTAGTGAGGAAGTGCCAGCTCAGCGCCCCAACGCCCTTCAGGAAGACCGAGCCGACGACGATCGCCAGGACCGCGACCGCGAGCAGGGCGGCGACCGTCGAGGCGATGTTGACGAGCCGGTTGAAGCGGTTGCGCCGCTTCAGGTTGCCCCGGTCGAGCAGCAGCGCGTTTTCGTTCGCACTCACAGCGCCGCGGCCTCCGTCTGGGTCACGTCGACGTCCTTGATCTTGCCGCGCTGAACGATGATGCGAGCGATCACGTTGACGATGACGGCGAAGATCAGCAGGATCAGCCCGAGGTAGGCGAGCGAAGCTTTCTGCAGCCCGGCGCTGTTCTGAAACTGGGACGCGATCTGGGCGGCGAGGGTGCCGCCGGTGTGGAAGAGCGAAGCGTTGATCAGGTAGGCGCCCCCGATCACCTGGGCAACGGCGATGGCCTCGCCGATCGCGCGGCCGAGGCCGAGAATCGTGGCGCCGACGATGCCGGGCCGCGAGTAGGGCAGCACCACCTGCCGGACCATCTCCCAGCGGGTCGCGCCGAGCGCGTAAGAGGCCTCCTTGAGATCGCCGGGCACCGTCTCGAAGACCTCGCGGGTGACGCTGGTGATGATCGGCGTCGCCATGATCGCCAGGATCAGGGCCGCGGTCAGGTAGCCGAAGGCGGAGGGGTCGCCGCTGAAGATCGGCAGGAAGCCGAGCACGCTCTTCAGCGCCGGCTCGATCGTGTCGCGCATGAAGGGGCCGAGGACGAGGATTCCCCAGAGGCCGAGGATGACGGTGGGGATCGCCGCCAGCATGTCGATCAAGGTGGCCACCGGGCGCCTGATGCGCTTCGGCGCCAGCTCGGTCAGGTAGATCGAGATCGCGATCGAGAGCGGTGCCGCGAAGAGGATCGCGATGAAGGAGGTGACGACGGTCCCGTAGAGGAACGGCGCCGCGCCGAAGCGTTTGCTGACCGGGTTCCAGTCGTTGGTGGTGACGAAACCCAGGCCGAACTTGGTGATCGCCGGCCAGGCTAGGTGGATGACCTCGTAGGCGATGCCGGCGATGACCACGACGGCGAGCGCCGCCGCGAGGCCGGAAAGGCCTCGCAGCAGCGGGTCGCCGATACGGTCGGTGAGGTTGGGCCGGGCCCGCAGAACCGGGTTGCTGAGGGCTCCGGCCTCCACCTAGCTGCCGATCTTGGCGATCGCCTTCTTGTCCGCAGCGACCACCTGCTTGGGCAGCGGCGCGAAGTCGAGGTCCGGGCCGTAGGACTGGCCTGCCGGGCCGATCGCGTAGGTGATGAACTTCTTCATCTCTTCCGCCTTTTCGGATTGGAGCGGCACGATCACGTAGGTGTAGGTCGAGATCGGGTATGCGCCCTTGGCCGAGGACGGCAGGTCGGCGAGCGAGATTTCGTTGTTCGGGCCGATCTTGCCGATCGCGTCGGCGGCCGCTTCGACGCTTTCCACGCCCGGTTCCGGGAAGTTCCCAGCCGAGTTTTCGACCAGCGGCATGCTGAGTTCGTTGGAGAGCGCGTAGGCGAGCCCGACGTAGCCGATGGCGCCATCGGTTTGGCCGATCGCGGCGGCGACGCCGTCGTTCTTTTCGGCGCCGACGCCGGTCGGGAACTTGACCTGCGTCGAAGTCCCCACCTTCGACTTGAATTCGGGGCTGACGGTCGAGAGGTAGTTGGTGAAGGCGTAGGTGTCGCCGCTGCCGTCGCTGCGGTAGACCGGGGTGATCTTGGTGCTCGGCAGGCTCGCGCCTGGGTTGAGCTTGGCGATCGCCGGGTCGTTCCAGCTGGTGATGCCGCCCAGGTAGATGCCGGCGAGGACTTCGCCGTTCAGCTTCAGATTGCTGGGGGCGCCCTTGACGTTGTAGGCAGGGACGGTGCCGCTCAGCGCCCAGGGGATCTGCTCGACTTCGCCTTCCTGATTGGCTTCTTCGAACTGTTCCGGGGTCAGCGGCGCGTCGGAGGCGCCGAAATCGACGGTCCGGGAGGTGATCTGGTCGATCCCGCCACCGCTGCCGATCGCCCCGTAGGTCACGGTGATTTCCGATTTCGAGGCGAAGTCGGACTGCCATTTGGACATCAGCGGCGCAACCAGAGTGCTGCCGGCGCCGACCAGCGGCGAGCTGGCGCCGCCCGAGCTGGAATTGCTGTTAGACGAGCTGCCGCATGCAGCCACCGCAAAGGTGAGGGCCAGCGCTGCGATAAGGGCGCTGAGGAGTCTCTTAGACACGCGAATCTCCTTGAGTTGGTGACGGGTCTTCCGCGGCCACACTCTCAGCGGCCCCGGGGCAGCTTGTTACCTGGCCGTATCGAAGATGTAAAAAGGATGTAAAAGCCCTGCTGGCCACAGTGCGGCGAGGGCGCCGGCGGCGTCAGCCATCGGGGGAGAAGCGGTAGCCGATGCCGTTGTGGGTGTGGATCAGCTGCATCTCGGGCAGCGCCTCGTGGAGCTTGGCGCGGAGGCGGCTGACATAGACGTCGACGGAGCGGTCGTCGCGCCTGGGCTGACCCCCCCAGACCTCTGTGAAGAGCTCCTCCCGGGTCATGATCCGCTGCGGATGGGAGGCCAGGGTGACGAGTAGCTGCAGCTCACGCATCGTCAGGCTCAGGGGGCGCCCGTCGACGAGGGCGGCATGCTCCTCGGGACGAATCTCCAAGCGGCCGTCGAGCCGCTGCGGGGATTGCCCACTTCCGATCGCCATGATCGCCATGATCGCCGAGCATGGCGATCATCGGCCGGCCGGCGGTTATCCCGTCGTGAAGCTGTTGTGAACGACTTGTGAAGCTGACTCCGGCCCCGGCATCGGCTCGGGCTGTGGAGCGGGCGCCGGAACCGGGGGCTCTTCGACGGAGTCGCCAACCGGCTCGGGGTCGAAGCGGTAGCCGACGCCGAAGTGGGTGTGGATGTAACCCCAGCCGGGCGAGCGTTTCTCCAGCTTCTGCCGCAGCTTGCGGATGAAGACGTCGACCGAGCGGTCGCCGTGGGCCATCGCGTACCCCCACACCCGCTGGTAGATGGTCTCCCGCTCCAGCACCTGCCCCTTGGCCTCGGCGAGCAGGTGCAGGAGCTCGAACTCGCGCCGGGTCAGGTCGAGGCTGCCGCCGCTGACGAAGGCCTGGAACTGGTCGGGCCGGATCTCCAGCTCGCCGGCCACCAGAGGGCCGGACTCCGAGTCGGTGCGGCCACGGCGGCGGCGGCGAGAGACCGCTTCGACCCTGGCCATCGCCTCCTCGGGATGACAGGGCTTGGTGATCCAGTCGTCGACGCCGAGGCGCAGGCCGCGAACCCGCTGGGCGACGGTCGAGCGGCCCGTGCAGACGATCACGCCGAGGTCGGGGAGCATCCCGCAGACGCGCTCCAGGTATCCCCAGCCCTCGTCGCCGAGCACCGAGGGGTCGAGCAGCAGCGCGTTCAGCTTCATCGCCACCAGCTCCTCCGGCGGTATCGCGCTGGCGACCTGACGCAACTGCCAGCCGGCCGTTTCCGCACGCTTCGAGAGCACGGTGACAAAACCGCTGTCGCTGTCGATAACCGCGAGCCGGATGGTCTGCTGTGGGTTCAAGGTTCGGCAGCGCCGGTCTCGGTTCGGTGGCGCCTCGCCCGGCAAGACATGGACGATTGTATGCCCAGCGGAGACAGAATGCCTGCGTTCACAGGATTTTCACAAGTCGAGCAGCTCGAATTTGCGGCAAAGCGGGCCTCGCCGAGAGCGGGTGCGCTAGATTGCCGGCCGTGAAGCGGACCGTCGCAGCCCTGCTCTCGATCTGGGCCCTGATGCTGGTCGGAGCGCCGGCGGCGATGGCCGAGAACGGCGTCGGCCTGGCCGGCCCCACGACGGACAAGACGGTCACCTTCTTCTGCTTCGGCGTAATCGCCTTCTTCGCCGTCCTGGTGATCGTGATGTCACTGATCCAGGGCAAGCTGGAGAAGCGCAAGGAACGGCGCCGCTACGACCTGCAACGCCTGTCCTGACGGCCGTCAGGCAAGGACGCAGGGAGCGTGGCGTGCTCCGCACGCGAGCCGACCGAGGACACCGCCTGACGGCCGTCAGGACAGGCGGAAGCCGCTGAGAAGCCTTTTCTCGCTCTCTCCCTCGATCTTCGCCACGACTTCCAGCCGGCCCTCCAGCGGGGTGCCGCGGATCTTCGTCGCCAGCAGGTCATCGACCTGGAAGATGCCGGCCGAGTTGTTGAGCTCGATCTCGACCCGCACCGGCCGCTCCTCACCCGCCTCGATCCGCACCTCGTCGATCGCGGCGGCGGAGATCGAGTGGATCCCCTCCTGCCCCGCCTCGAGCGGAATGCGGCTGCGGCCCTGGGCCATGTCGAGCGCGTCGGCGACGCGGACGATGCCGGCCTCGACGGTGTAGGGCTCGCCGCGGCGGCGGTGGCCGATGATCGCGTGGAGGATCTCGGAGGCGACGATCGTGCGCTCGGGCTCGCGGTAGGGGCCGGCCAGCAGCCGGTCGAGGGCGCCGTTGGCCAGGAACAGCGAGTAGGCCTCGTGGTCGGCGCGGTGGATCGACATGCCGACGTCGTGCAGCAGCGCGCCGCCGGCCACGACCACTTCCGCGTCGCGGTCCCTCATCCCGTGGTCGCTCACCATCGCCGGCTCCACTCCGGCCTTGACCAGCAGGCGCAGCAATCGCAGGGCGATGTTCAGCACGATCTGCATATGGACCCAGGAATGGTCCGACATCCCCAGCCGCTCGGCCTGCACCTGGGCCATGTACCACCAGGCCCGCACCTGCTCGTCGCCGTTGACCGCCTCCAGGAACCCCTCCAGCTTGCGGTTCCCGCGCGTCGGCGCCCGCACGGCCGCCTCGGCGATCGCCTCCTTGGGAGGCTTGCGCGTCGGTCCCCGCGGGTCGGGCGTCGGAACTGGCTCGCCGCTCACACCCGCGGACTCTAGCCGCAGACCGGCCAGGGGCTGGAGCCGGATCGCGAGTACAGCAGCGCCGCCCGGTAGTCCTGTTCGGCTTCGGGAGCGGCGGCCGGGTCGCCGTGACCGCCGACCGATTCCCAGGTGCCGTAGTCGAACTGGTACTTGCCGCGATAGCTGCCGTCGGAGGAGACGGCGGTCGGGTCGCCGCCGGACTCGCAGGAGGCGATCGAGTCGAGGGTCTCCATCGTCACCCCGCCGGGAAGGGTGGCGAACGCTTCGCGCCGCCGCTTGCGCAGGGCGGCGAGACGTTCGGCCCGGATCTGCCTGGCGACGACATGGACCAGGTGCTGGAAGCGGTCGACCGGGCGCTGAAAGGCGGCGATCCTGGCCACCTGGGCGTCGTTGACGCCCACCTCGACGGTGTCGCCGCCGGAATCGGTCGCGGCGATCGCGGCGGCCGGGAAGACGAGGGCAAGGATCAGGGCAGGAAAAATATGTTTGCGTTTTATGAGCAAGCGCGGAACCGTTGCGGTGTTCCCGGCCTCGCTCGGTGATCGCGATCACACAACGATCTTTTCAAGCGGCAATCCGCACTAGCTCAGGCACGAACGCGCGTTGGCCGTCGCGCTCGGTGCAGCCGCTCTTGCGGCATGATCCGCGGATCGCCGAGCATTCGACAACGCGGTTGCTGCTCGCCTGCCCGGACCGGCCGGGGCTGATCGCGAAGGTCAGCGGCTTCCTCGCCGACGCCGGGCTCAACATCGTCGACGCCGATCAGCACTCGACCGCCGAGGGCCGTTTCTTCATGCGGATGGTCTTCGACCCGGTCCCGGAGGGGGAGCGAGAGGAGCTGCAGCGGCGCTTCGAGGAGGAGGTCGCCCGGCCCTTCGAGATGGAGCACCGCTTCGCCGAGTCGAGCCAGCGCAAGCGGGTGGCGATCATGGTCTCGCGCGAAGACCATTGCCTCTCCGACCTGCTCTGGCGCTGGCGCAACGACGAGCTGGGAGGCGATCTCGTCGGAGTCCTCTCCAACCACCCCGACCACGCCGAGCAGGTGGACTCGGTCGGATTGCCCTTCCACCACATACCGGTCGAGGCAGGCTCTCGCGAGATGGCGGAGCGGCAGGCCCTCGACCTGATCGGCGACGTCGACCTGCTCGTCCTCGCCCGCTACATGCAGATCCTCTCCGAGGGGTTCCTCGACGAGCTCGGCGCGCCGGCGATCAACATCCACCACAGCTTCCTGCCGGCCTTCGTCGGCGCCGACCCTTACCGCAAGGCGCACGAGCGCGGCGTCAAGCTGATCGGCGCCACCGCCCACTACGTCACCGCCGACCTCGACGCGGGCCCGATCATCGACCAGGACGTGACCCGGGTCAGCCACGGCGACGAGGTCGAGGACCTGGTCCGGATCGGCCGCGACATCGAGCGGCTGGTGCTCGCCCGCGCGGTGATGGCGCATCTCGACGACCGCGTCCTGCTCGACGGCGAGCGGACGATCGTCTTCTGATCCCCCGCGGTCCGATGGTCAGGGCCATCGACTGGCTGCCTGGCCAGTCGATGGCCTAAAGTCTGCGCGAGATGGAGCAGGCCACCCTCCCGCACCCTCCCCTGACCGGCGCCAGCGCCCTTCCCCCCGGGCCGAGGATCCCGGCTTTCCTCCAGGGCCTGCGCTACATGCGCGACCCGCTCGGCTTCCTATCGGGCTTCCGCCGCCGCTACGGCGACGTCTTCACCGTCGCCTTCCCCTACTTCGGCAAGATCGTCTACGTCGCCAGCCCGGAGCTGGTCAAACAGGTCTTCACCGGCTCGCCCGAGGTCTTCCACGCCGGCGAGGCCAACGGCACCGTGCTTGAGCCGGCGCTGGGCCCGAACTCCGTGCTGACCCTCGACGACGAGCCGCACATGCAGCAGCGCAAGCTGCTGCTGCCGCCCTTCCATGGCGACCGGGTACGCCGCTACGGCGAGCTGATCCGCGAGATGACCAGGCGCGAGATGGAGGGCTGGCCGCTGGGCGAGCCGTTCTCGCTGCGGCCACACACCCAGCGGATAACTCTGTCGGTGATCCTGCGCGCGGTCTTCGGCATCGAGGACGAGGCGCGGGTCGATCGCGCGACCGCCCTGATCGACGAGTTCAGCGACCGCGTCACCCTGATCACCAAGTTCCCCAATCTGCGCCGGGACCTCGGGCCCCTCAGCCCCTGGCGGCGCTTCCTGCGCGCGCGGGCGAACCTGGACGAGTTCCTCTACGAGGAGATCGCCATCCGGCGGGGCGAAGCGGAGAGCGAGGAGCGCGACGACGTGCTCTCGCTGCTGCTGCGGGCGCGCCACGACGACGGCAGCCCGATGGGCGACGAAGAGCTGCGCGACGAGCTGCTGACCGTGGTCGGCGCCGGCCACGAGACGACGGCGACGGCGCTGGCCTGGGCGATGGAGCGGCTGCTGCGCGCCCCGCGGGTACTGGCGCGGCTGCGCGAGTCGATCGCCGCTGGCCAGGAGGACTACCTGGAGGCGACCGTGAAAGAGACGCTGCGGGCGCGGCCGGTGATCATCGACGTGGCGCGCAAGCTGACCGCGCCGGTCAAGGTCGCCGGCTACGAGCTCCCGGCCGGCAGCTTCGTCCTGCCCGCGATCGGCGCCCTCCACTACCGCGAGGACGTCTTCCCCGAACCGGAGGAGTTCCGGCCGGAGCGCTTTCTCGACGCCAAGGCCGACAACTACGCCTGGATCCCGTTCGGCGGCGGTGTCCGCCGCTGCGTCGGCGCCGCCTTCGCCGAGTTCGAGATGCGGATCGTCCTGCGCGAGTTCGTCGAGCGGGCCCAGCTCAGCGCCGCCGACCCCAAGCCCGAACGGGCGCGGATCCGCAACATCACCGTGGCCCCCGGCAAGGGCACGCGAGTCGTGCTCGAGCGCCCGCTCTCCTACTAGTTCGCGGCGGGCTCGGACTCGGCTGTCGCCTGCGCGGCCTCCCACTGCTCGAGCAGCTCCTCGACGGCCCGCTTCGCCGCCAGATGGCGCTCGCTGGCACGCTCGGCGCGGCCCGGGCTCGACCAGGCCGAGGGGTCGGCGAGCTCCTCCTCGACCTCGCGCAGCTCCGCCTCGGCCCGCTCGATCCGCTCCTCCAGCCGGGCCGCCTTCCTGGCCGCCTTCTGTGCGGGCCTCGCCGAGCCGTCGCGGCGCTTGCGGCCGCCAGCGGGCGCGGCGGGCTTGGCGGCCGCCGCGGTGGCCGACTGGCGCTCGTCGCGCCGCCGCTGGTACTCGGCCCAGCCGCTGGGGTGGCTGTGCAGCTTCCTGTCCTCGCAGACGAGCGTGCGGCTGCCCACCGCCTCCAGCAGGGCGCGATCGTGGGAGACGAGGACGACCGCTCCCTCGAACTCGGTGAGGGCGTCCTCCAGCGCCTCTCGGCTCTCGATGTCGAGGTGGTTGGTGGGCTCGTCGAGGATCAGGACGTTGGCCCCCGAGGCGACCAGGATCGCCAGCGAGAGACGGCGCTGCTCGCCGCCGGAGATGTCGCTCAGCTGCTTCTCGGCGTCGGCGCCGGAGAAGAGGAAGCCGCCGAGCAGCACCCGCGCCTTCTGGCCGCTGAGGCCGGTCTCGCGCTGCGCCGCGTCGAGCACGGTGCCCGCCCCCGCCGCCGTGTCGGCGTGCTGGGAGAGGTAGCCGAGCTTGACGTTGTGGCCGCTGCGGACGATGCCGGAGGCGGCGGGGCGACGGCCGGCGAGAGTCTCGATCAGGGTCGTCTTGCCGGTCCCGTTGGCGCCGACGAGGACCACGTGCTCGCCGCGCTCGACCTCGAGGCTGGCGCCGGCGAGGAGGGTGCGGCCCGGAACCTCGATCGAGGCGTCGACCATCTTCAGCACCACCCGGCCGGGTCGCTCCGGCGGCTTGAAGGAGAAGCGCAGGTTGCGGCTGTCGCGGCGCTCGGCCACCGGGCCGTCGCGCTTGGCCTTCTCGATCTGCTTGACCCTCGACTGCGCCTGCCGCGCCTTCGTCGCCTTGTAGCGGAAGCGCTCGACGAAGCGCTGCATCCGCTCGATCTCGGCCTGCTGGCGCTCGATCGCCTTGCCGAGGGCGATCTGACGCGCCGCCTGCTCCTGGCGCCAAGCGTGCCAGGGCCCAGCGAAGAAGCGGGCGCGCTGCGCCTCCAGCTCCAGCACCGAGGTCCCAACCGCCTCCAGGAACCAGCGGTCGTGGGCGACGAGGACGACCGCGGCGTCGAGGTCGACGAGGTAGGACTCGAGCCACTCCAGCGAGGGGATGTCGAGGTGGTTGGTCGGCTCGTCGAGCAACAGCAGGTCGGGCTTGGTCGCCAGCGCCCGCGCCAGCGAGGCTCGCGTCAGCTCGCCGCCGGAGAACGTCGAGAGCGACCGCTCGGCCTGCTCGGCGTCGAAGCCGAGCCCGCGCAGAACGGCCAGCACCTGGTCGCGCCAGCGGTAGCCGCCGCCGGCTTCGAGTCGCTGCTGCGCGGCCGAATAGGCGCCCATCGTCTCCTCGTCGGCGCCACCCCGCTTCGACATCTCCCCCTCCAGCCGCTCCAGCTCCACCTCGGTCTCCAGCATGTCGGTGCGGCCGGAGAAGACGTATTCGCCGAGTGTGGCGCTCGATTCACGCGGCGGCCGCTGGTCGTGCAGGGCCACCCGGGCCCCCCGCTGCACCGTCAGCGAGCCCGAGTCCGGCGGGTGCTCGCCGGCGAGGACCCGCAGCAGCGTCGACTTGCCGGCCCCGTTGCGGCCGGACAGGGTCATCCGCTCCCGCGGCTCGAGCTTGAAGGAGACGTCGGCGAACAGCAGCTTGCCGCCGACGTGGACGTCGAGTGAGGTCGCAGTCGCGATGGCCATGGCCGGACCAACTTAGATGACCTCCGATTCCGCGTAGCCTTTGGGCCGTGGACCGTGACCAACTGCGGGCGATCCAGGCCCCACTGAAGGAGAGCTACGAGCAGGAGCCCGCGCGGGCCCGGGTTACCCTGGAGGCGACCGGCTCGCTCGGCGAGGGCGTCTCCTGCTCGGTCGACACCGGTCGCGCGATCGCCGAGGCGGGGCTGCACCCCGCCTCCGGCGGCGACGGCTCTCTCCTGTGCTCCGGCGACATGCTGCTGGAGGCGCTGGTCGCCTGCGCCGGCGTGACCCTGCGCGCGGTGGCGACCTCGCTCGGGGTCCCGGTCGAGTCGGGGCGGGTGCGGGCCGAGGGCGACCTCGACTTCCGCGGCACCCTGGCGGTCGATCGCGACGCCCCGGTCGGCTTCTCGGCGATCCGCCTCTCATTCGAGCTGGACACCGAGGCCGACGACGAGCAGCTGGGAACGCTGCTGAAGCTGACCGAGCGCTACTGCGTCGTCTTCCAGACGCTCTCCACCCCGCCTGAGCTGTCGGTCAGCGCTGCCGCCGTCTGAGCGGGCATCCGTGACCGGCCCGCTGAGACACCTGGGCGAGCTGGCGAAGGCGCGGGCGACGCGACGCTCGTCGGAGCGAGCGGACGGGCAGGCGCTGGCCGAGCTGGAGGCGCGGCCGCTGGAGCTGCCGGCCGGGCTCGAGGTGGAGTGGCTCGGCGTCTCGGGCTACCGGCTCACCTACGAGGGCCAGACCCTGTTCGTCGACCCCTATCTCTCGCGCGTCCCCTTCCGCGACCTTGTGCTGCGGCGGCCGACGATGCCCGACCCGGCCGCGCTCGACCGTTTCGTCAGCGCCCCGAGCGAGACCGTCGGCGTCCTCGTCGGCCACACCCACTTCGACCACGCCGTCGACGCGCCGGCGATCGCCAGGCGCTTCGGCTGCAAGGCCTACGGGTCGCGGTCCCTGGTCAACCTGATGGCCCTGCACGGCCTCGCCGAGCGGGCGGTCGAGGTCGAGCCCTACCGCACCTACGAGCTGGGACCGTTCGAGGTGAGCTTCACGCCCAGCGTCCACTCGAAGTTGCTGCTCGGGCTCGCCGTCCCCTACGACGGGGAACTGACCTGCGAGCACCTCGACTCGCTCTCCCCCGGCGCCTACCGCTGCGGCCAGGTCTGGGGCATCTCGATCGCTGTGGCGGGCCTGCGCCTCTACCACCAGGGCAGCGCCAACCTGCTCGACGACGCGATCCGCGAGCGCGACGTCGACGTCTTCCTAGCCGGCGTCGCCGGCCGCGGCTTCACCGACGACTACTGGCAGCGAATCCTCCCGCGGCTCGACCCCAACTTCTTCCGCCCGCAGGGCCAATCCCTGGAGTTCGTCACCAACGTCCAGCTCTCCGAGCTTCCCGCCGAGATCGGCGCCGTCAGCCGCGACATCCAACTCGCCGCCCTCCCCCGCACGGACACCCGGGGCGACCGCTGATATCGAACCCGGAGACTTACCGGTCCTATCAGCCCGGTAGGTCTCCGAGCTTCAGGGCGATCTGGTCGATCGTGCCCTTGGTGCGTCTCGTGTCCACACCGACGATGGCCTCGATCGCCTTCAGGTCCAGCGCGGACTCCAACAGGCCCCCGCTGGGCAGCCAGAACAGCTCGCGGCCCTCGATCGCGAGGCGGTCCTCGTCGGTGGCAAGCGCCAGCACCGCCTTCCTGTCCTTCGCCGACGGCTCGTCCAACAGCAGAGAGACCTGGAGCTTGCCCTGGGAAGCCTCGATCAGCTTCGCATCGAACGGCTCCCGGGCGGCCATCGCCGCGACCTCGGCACAGCTGCGCAGGTAAACCGGCACTTCGTAGCCGAGCGCCTCGCCAAGACCCTCCTCGATCCGCCTGACAAGCGCGCTCTCGCTCTCGTCGCCGGCAGCGAAGATCACGTTGCCACTGGCGCGAAAGGTGGCGACGTCGGCAAAGCCCAGCTCCTCGAACTCCGCCCGCAGTTCGTCGTTCTTGATCCGGCGCCCGCCGAGGTTCATCCCGCGCAGGAAGGCCACGTAGCGCTCCATCCCCGCAGCCTACGGGGGCAACGGGATAGGGCCCGTGCGAGGATCTGGCGATGAGCACCGACTACGCCTCGCTGCCGCCGGACCTCCCCGTCCCGGAGGACGACGGGGCAGCCGATCACCTGCCCGGGCTGGCCGTGCCGTCCCTGGTCATGTCCTCGACCGCCGGGGGAACGGCGGACCTCGCGAAGCTTTCCGCAGGTCGCCTGGTCGCCTACGTCTACCCACGGACCGGGGCGCCGGGCCAGCCATCCCCGGCGGGGTGGGACGACATCCCCGGGGCGCGGGGGTGCACGCCGCAGAGCTGCGCCTATCGCGACAGCCTGGCGGAGTTCGAGCGGCTCGGCGCCTCCGTGGTCGGGATCAGCGCTCAGAGTGCCACCGAACAGGCCGAGTTCGCCGAGCGCGAGCAGATCCCGTTCCCACTGCTCAGCGACAGCGGCCTCGGGCTCGCGGCCGGGTTAGGCCTGCCGACCTTCGGCGCGGCGGGAATGACGCTCTACCGTCGGCTGACCTTCGTCGCCGAGGCCGGGACGATCGTCAGGGCCTTCTACCCCGTCTTCCCACCTGACCGCAACGCCGCCGAGGTGCTGTCCTGGCTCGCCGACCGCCAGGCCCGAGAGGGTTAGCGGGCGGTACTCATGGAGGCGCCGAGATTCGAACTCGGATCCGCGGCCGCGGTGCGAAGGCGTCTACAGGTTTAGCCGGCGCTTGATTCTCGTCTCCCGGGGTCCGCGCCGGCGGGCACTACGGGAGACACAGCCCTCTGAATTGTCCCCCGGCGGACGGGGCGATCCGCCTGGGTGAGCCCGCTTTCTGAAGCCGGTGCCCCTCCCTGCGGGCGAGGGAGGACCGACTCTCACAGCGCTTAGTTTCTAGCTAAGCGGCGAGGGCGAACTCATGGTCCGCACGTATTGGTTTGTGCCGGTGTTTAACGAGGCCTCCGGCAACCTCGACCTGCAACCGTTCGCACGGGTCGACCACGTCGAAGCCTGTCGCCCCCCGTGCTATGTGCGCTTGGAATTGTACGGTGTCGGGGATGGTGGGCCAATCGAGCGCGGCAGCGACCGAACGTGCATATCCGATTCTTCGTGAGGGAGCGACGCGGGAGGCGGTTGTGTGAGCGAGAGGGAGTACGACGCGATCGTGCTCGGGGCCGGCCCGGCGGGAGAGGTCTGCGCCGGCCGCCTCGCCGGCGGCGGCATGAAGGTGGCGATCGTCGAGCGGCACCTGATCGGCGGCGAATGCTCCTACTACGCCTGCATGCCCTCGAAGGCGCTGTTGCGGCCCGGCGACCTGCTCGCCGAGGCGCGCCGCGTGCCGGGTGTGGCCGAGGCCGTGACGGGCAAGCTCGACGCTCAGGCGGTCCTCGACCGCCGCGACGAGGTGATCCACGACCTCGACGACTCGGGTCAGCTTCCCTGGCTCGAAGAACGGAGGATCGACCTCTACCGTGGCGAGGCCCGCCTCGACGGCGAGCGCCGACTCCTCGTCGGCGACGACGTCCTGACGGCCAGCACCGCCGTGGTGGTCGCCACCGGCAGCGGAGCGGCGATGCCGCCGATCGACGGGCTCGACAGGATCGAGGCCTGGAACAACCGCCAAGGGACCACCTCGAAGCGGGTCCCCGAGAGCATGATCGTCCTCGGCGGCGGGCCGGTCGGCTGCGAGCTTTCCCAGGCCTGGTCGACGCTGGGGACCCGGGTGGCTCTGGTCGAGGGCGGCGAGCGCCTGCTTTCGCGCGAGGAGCCCTTCGCCGGCGAGCAGGTCGCCGCCTCTCTGCGTGACACCTACGGCATCGACGTCCGCACCGGCGTCCAGGCCGAAAAGGTCGCGGCGGCGGCCGGCGTCGTCGCCGAGCTGAGCGACGGCAGTCGGGTCGAGGGAGCGGAGATCCTGATCGCGGTCGGGCGGGTCCCCCACACCCGCGAGATCGGGCTCGACTCCGCCGGCGTCGAGACGGACGAGCACGGCTTCCTCGAGACCGACGACCGGCTCAGGGTCGGGGGCCGCGACTGGCTCTACGCGATCGGAGACGTCAACGGCCGCGCGCTCTTCACCCACATGGGCAAGTACCAGGCCTGGGTCGCGGCGGAGAACCTGCTCGGCCGCGAGGTCGAGGCGATGGCCGAAGGGATCGGCTCGCCTCGCGTCACCTTCACCGACCCGCAGGTGGCCGCCGCCGGCAAGACGCTCGGCCAGGCCCGTGGGGCCGGGATCGACGCGTGGGCGGTTGACGTGGCCACCGACGGCACGGCCGGCGCCAGCTTCCAGGGCAAGGGCACCGGCGGCACCTCGCGGTTCGTCGTCGACGAGGCGCGCAAGACGATCGTCGGCGCCACCTTCACCGGCTTCGACACCGCCGACTTCCTCCAGGCCGCGACCGTCGCCATCGTCGGCGAGATCCCGCTCGATCGCCTCCGCCACGCAATCGCGCCCTACCCGTCACGCAGCGAGGTCTGGTTAAAGCTCCTGGAGGAGTACGGGATTTAAGACTGGCGACTGTCTGCAATGGCGAGGTCCAGATGTCGCCAGACAAGGACGCGGGGAGTCCGAATAGCAGCGCTATTTGGACGACTGAGGACGCTGTATGGCGGCGTCTGGGACCGCCATTCAGACAGTCGAGCGGCGTTTTAGGTCTTCCAATAGATCCTGCGGAAAGCCGGCCACCTGGTCGAGGTCGTCGACCGACTGGAAGCCGCCGAGGCGCTCGCGGTGGGCGAGCAATCGGGTCGCCTGGGTGACCGAGAGGTTCTGTCCGCGCAGCTGCTCGAAAGTGACCGTGTTTAGGTTTACCGCGACGCCGGCATCGACCGGTGCCGCCGCGTTGACGGCGGCTGCGGGTGGCGACGGCTGCGGGGCGGGGGGCTGCGGCGGCAGCGGCGATGGCGGAGGCGGGGTGGGGGGTTGCGGAGCGGGGGCCGGAGGCGCCGCTGGCTGCGGCGATGGCGAAGCGGGTGGCGGAGGCGCGGTAGGAGCCGGCCCGGGGACCGGAGGCGGCGGCGTTGGCGAAGGCGGCTCGGGAGCGGGCGGCTGTGGCTGGAACTGCGGTCCCACCGGGCCCTGCACGGAGCGGACGACGGCCTGCTCGGCTTCGATCGCCCGACGCTCCGCCTCGCGGGCACGCTCTTCGGCTTCGGCGACGCTCTGCTGCATCTCATGCAGACGGCGCTGGCGCTCCTCCTCTTCGGACCTCAGCCCTTCCAGCCGCTTCGCCTCGGCGGCACGCTGTTCGGCCGCTTTGGTCCGCTCCTCGATCTGGCGCAGGCGCTCCTCAGCCTCCGCCATCGAACGCTCCTGCGCTTCGCGTTCTTCCTGCAGCCTCTGCTCGGCGCTGCGCAGGTCCGGGACCGGCGCCAGAGGCGCCGGTTGCTGGGCTGGAGGCACCGCGGCCGGCGGGACGGGCGGCTGCGCCTGGCTCTCGCGCTGCAGCCTTTCGGCCTCTTCGATCCGGCGATCGGCCTCGGCGCGGATCCGCTGCTCCTCGCGGCGCACCTCCTCGACCTTGTCGCGAACCCGCTGTTCGGCCGCGATCGGGTCGTACTCGGTCGGCGCCGGCGTGACCGCGCCGCCGACCGGTGGCGGCGTCATCGGCATCGGCATCGGCATCGGCATCGGCTGTGCCGGGGGCACGGGTGGCGCCGCCTGGATCGGAGATGCCGGCGCGGGCGACGGGGGTGCCAGGGGCTGGCCAGGGGCTGCCGCGGCGCCCGCCTGCGCGAGTTCCCGTTCGTGGGCGGCGCTCGCGGCCGCGAGCCGCTGCTCCGCCATCGCCGCTTCGCGCTTCTGCTTGCCGCCGCCGTACTTGATCCCGAAGAAGCTCTTCTGCTTGGGCGACGGCTCCGCCGCCTGCGGCTGCTGAGCCTGGGGCTGAGGGGCCCGCTTGCCGGACCGCTCTTCCCTGCGGCGTTTGATCTCCTCGCGGCGTTTCTGGCGCTGTTCCTCGCGTTTGGCCCGCTGTTCTTCGCGCGCTCGGCGCCGCCGGTCCTTGGGGCTCTCGGGCCGGCCGGGTGGTGGTGGCGCCGGTGCGGCACCTGGAACCGCCTGCGGCGCGGCCGGCGGCGGTACCGTGGCCATTTCGGCGGTCGGCGCGGCCGGAGCCGGTGGTGGCGGGACGCTGCCGGCCGCCGGGGGCGGGACGGTGCCGGGGGTGGGCGGCATCCCTGGAAGGGAGCCCGGCTGGGCATCGGCTTTCGCCTTCTCCTTGCTGCGGCGCTGGCTGATCCTGACCGCCAGCAGGAGCAGCAGGATCGCCACCACCAGCGCCCCGACGAAGTAGCCGGTGTGGTCGCTGACATACCCGCTGGCCTTGTCCGGGAAGGATTCGGCGCCCGCCGTCGCAGGCGCGACCGTGGCCAGGGAGGCGAGCCCGACGAAGCACGACGAGAGGAGCAAACGGATTCGCATTCCCGTGCATCCTTGCATGTGAGGCGGCCGATGCAAGCCCTGGCGGCGACCTCCCACGGACCGACGTTCGAGGCGCCGGATCGCGATCATCGCATCCGCCCCTTGAACTCCCGCTCCACCTCGCGGCGGACGTCGCGGTCGGCGATCTCGCGGCGCCTGTCGCGGCCCTCCTTTCCCCGCGCCAGCGCCAGCTCCACCTTGGCCCGCGGTCCCTTGAAGTAGATGCGGGTGGGGATCAGCGTCAGTCCTTTCTGCGCGGTTTTGCCGATCAGCCGCTCGATCTCGCCCCGGTGCAGCAGCAGCTTCCGGGGTCGCTCGGGGTCGTGGGCGTCGGTGTTCGCGAACTCATATGGCGGGATGTGGAGCTTGCGCAGCCAGACCTCGCCGTCGTCGACGACCGCGTAGGCGTCGGTCATCTGCGCCTTGCCGCTGCGCAGCGCCTTCACCTCGGAGCCACGCAGCACGATCCCGGCCTCCATCTTCTCCACCCACTCGAACTTGTGGCGGGCGCGGCGGTTTGTGACGACGTCGCCCGAGGTGGGCAGCCGCGGCTTCTTGGACTTCTTAGCCACCGGCGGGCTCCAGTTCCGCCCTCCCGCGGGGGGCGTCGACGCCGGCGACACGGACGCTGACCGGATCTCCCAGCCGCAGCGACGCCTTGGAGCCGCGGCTGACCAGCGCGACCTCGGCCCGGTCCAGCTCGTACCGGCCGCCGGGCAGGCGCCGGGCGGGCAGCATGCCCTCGTAGACGTCGCCCAGCTCGCCCGCGAAGGAGACGAAGGCGCCGGCCCGGATCACGCCCGAGACCTCGCCCTCGAAGCGGATCTCCCGGCCACGCTCGCGCAGCTCGCGCTCGAGCAGGTAGGCGGCGCAGACGTCGTCGGCACTGCGCTCGATCTTCGCCGACTCGCGCTCCCGGGCCGAGCAGTGGGCGGCGACGTCGCGCGCCTCGGCCAGGCGCGGCGCGGCCTCCCCCTCCCCCACCGCCGCCAGCAGCGCCCGGTGCACGACCAGGTCCGGGTAGCGGCGGATCGGCGAGGTGAAGTGCGTGTAGGCGGCGCTGCCGAGGCCGGCGTGGCCGCTGTTGCGCTCGCTGTATTGGGCCTGCTTGAGAGAGCGGAGCACGAGCGATGTATACGCCTCGCGGCCGTGTCCACGCCGCCTGGCCTCGCGCAGGGCGAGCCGGCTGGCTTCGGCGGCGACCTGGCCCGCCTGCTGCGGCGAGAGCCCCTGCCCGAGGGGCGGGGTCGGGACGCCGAGGGCCGCGAGCTGCTCGATCAGGCGCTCGATCCGGGTCGGGCCTGGAGGGGCATGGACGCGATAGATCGCCGGCACCCGCTCGCGCTCGAGCCTCTGGGCGACCTGCTCGTTGGTGAGGATCATCAGCCGCTCGATCAGGCGGTGGGCCTCGGTCTGCTCGGCGCCGCGGGCGCCGGTGACGTTACCGGCGGCGTCGAAGCGGAACTCGGGCTCGAAGGACTCGACGTCGAGGCTGGTGGCGCCGCGGTGCTCTCCCAGGGCCGTGGCGACGTCGCGGGCGGCGGCCAGCGGTTCGGCGACTGCCGCTGGCGCCGCCACGCGGCCGGCGAAGATCGCGTCGAGCTGGTCGTAGTCGAGGCGGGCATCGGAGCGGATGCGGCTGCGATAGAAGCGGGTGGCGCGGGGCACCGCGCCCGGTCCCAGCTCTATCTCGGCCGTCACCGCCAGCCGCTCGACGCCGGGCGAGAGGCTGCAGGCGTCGCTGCTGAGCGCGTGCGGCAGCATCGGCTCGACGGCGCCGGGGACGTAGGTGCTGTTGGCGCGGCGGCGCGCCTCCACGTCCAGCGGGGAGCCCGGCCGCACGTGGGCGGCGACGTCGGCGATGTGGACCCAGGCCCTGGCGCCGGCACCCTCCCGCTGGGCGGAGACGGCGTCGTCGAAGTCGCGGGCGGTGGCGGGGTCGACGGTGAAGGTCTGCAGCGCGGTCAGGTCGCGCCGGACGCCGGAGTGGCGCTCCGCCGCGGCCGCCGCCTCGGCGGCTTCCACCTCGAGGGCGGCGCGGAAGCCGCGGAAGCCGAGCTGCTCGCGCAGCATCGCCTCGACCGCGTCGCGCGCCCGCGGGGCCCGGCCCTGCCGGCGCCGGCTCAACCGCCGACCCGGCCCGCCAGCACGCCCAGCGCCCGCTGCTTCCCCTCGTCCACCGCGGTTTCCGGGTTGTCGCTGGCCCTGACGTCGGGGTGGATGCCGTGGCTCTGCGCCAGATTGACCCCGTCGGGGGTGAAGTACTCGCCGACGGTCAGCTTCAGGGCGCCGCCGTTGGAGAGGCCCTTCTCCTCCTGGAAGACCCCCTTGCCGTAGGAGCGAGTGCCGACCACCGGCGCGCCGGCGTCGTCGGCCAGCGCCGCGGTGAGGATCTCTGCCGCAGAGGCGGTGTTGCGGTCGATCAGGACGACCAGCGGACGATTCGGCAGGTTGCCGCCGACGGTCTTGTGGACGCTGTGGCCCTGGGTGCGGGAGTCGGTCGAGACGACCACCTGCCCCTCGGGCAGGAAGACGCCGGCGCTCAGCACCGCCTCCTCGAGCAGGCCGCCGGGGTTGCCACGCAGGTCGAGCACGATCCCCTCGGCCCCTTCGCGCTCGACCCTGCGCACCGCGTTGGCGAGCAGGGCGTGGACGCCTTCGCTGAAGCTGAGCATGCGGACGTAACCGAGCTTGCGCCCATTGACGGTCTCGACCCTGCTGCTGACGTTCGGCAGCGCGACCTGGGCCCGGGTCAGTCGCAGCTGGCGGACCTTGCCGCTCTTGGCATCGAGGACGCCGACGGTGACCTCGGTCCCTTCCGGTCCTTTGATCTTGGCGGTGGCTTCGGTGCTGCTCTCGCCGGCGATCGTGTCGCCGTTGACCGAGACGATCGTGTCGCCGGGCACGATTCCCGCCCGGTCCGCGGGGGAGCCGTGGAAGACCTGGACCGCGCGCAGCCCGCGCTTGACCGGGACGACAGATAGGCCGACGCCGGAGAAATGACCTTCGATCGCATCGTTGAAGCTTTCGCGCCTTTCCGGCGAGAAGTATTCGGAGAAGCGATCGTGGTGGCGCTGGCGCAGCTCTCGCACCATGCCCTGGAGCGAGGCGTTGCCCAGCTCGGTCCCACCGACGGGGCGGTAGTAGTTGTCTTCGATCAGTTCCGAGGCTTCGGCGGTCAGCCCGGCC
>WNFM01296179.1_pt1 | contig 36250 bp, 21 predicted proteins | sample 5400271 | NCBI WGS metagenome assembly WNFM01 (sample SAMN13153352, study PRJNA577476) | soil metagenome | isolation source: 60 cm saprolite on Douglas fir-dominated hillslope | place: USA:California | collected 2013-09-17 | reverse complement strand
ACCTACACCGCCCCCGCCTCCGCCATCTACGTCGAGTTCGGCGAGAACATCACCGTGCGCAACTGCGACATGAACAACAACGGGAACGGGTTCTTCGTGTTCTCCTCCGACACCATCGCCAGCCGCAACATCCTGGTCGAGGGCAACTCCATCCACGACAACGGGAACGTGGGCAGCATCTACGAGCACAACGTCTACGTGGAGGCCATCGGGATCACGTTCCAGTACAACCACCTCGGCCAGCTCCTGCCCGGCGCGGGCGGCAACAACCTCAAGGACCGCTCCGCCGGCCTCGTCGTCCGCTACAACTGGATCGAGCACTCCAACCGGCAGCTCGACCTCGTCCACGCGGAGGACAGCGCGCTCGTGCGCGCCGACCCGCGCTACCGGGCCACGCACGTCTACGGCAACGTGATCATCGAGCATCCCAACAGCGGGAACAACGACATCTGCTTCTACGGCGGCGACGGGGGCTCCGCCCAGAAGTTCCGCAAGGGGACCCTCTACTTCTACAACAACACGGTCGTCTCCGACCGCACGGACAACACGCGCCTGTTCCGCGCCGCCACCAACGACGAGAACATCGACGCGCGGAACAACATCGCCTACGTCACCGCCGCCGGGGCCAACCTCCAGGTGCTGGACAACTACGGCCGCCTCACCCTGACCCAGAACTGGTTCAAGACGGGCTGGACGCCGTTCGTGTCCAGCCGGCCCAAGGGCACCATCACCGACAACGGCACCGTGACCGGGGCGTCTCCCGGCTTCGTGAGCGAGGCCGGCCAGGACTACCACCTCGCCGCCGGATCGCCGGCCATCGACACCGGGACCGCCCTCAACCCGGCGGTGCTGCCCGACAACAACGTCGTTCGCGAGTACGTGAAGCACCTCTCCAGCGTGGCCCGCGCCGTGCACGGCGCCCTCGACATCGGGGCCTACGAGTTCTGACCGCCCGAGGGCCGGCCGGGGGCGGCGCCTCCGGCCGGCTCACTCCAGCACGAGCATCGCCTCCGCGGTGACGCCCGTGAGCACGTCCGTGGCCACGATGCGGTAGCGCCCCGCCGCATCGCTGAGCGCGGTGGGCACGCGCAGCGTCCCCGCGCCGTCGAACACGACGTCACGCGCATACTCCGGCACGAATCGCCCGCCCGGATCGAAGACATGGCCGCGGACGATCCGACGGCCGCTGGCCGCGCCACCCAGCGCGAACGCGACGACGTCTCCGCGCCGCGCCGCGGCGGGACCGGAGATCGTGAGCGCGGGGCGACCCTCGCCCAGGGACAAGACGAGGGCGTCGCCGGGCGTGAGCGTGGCCCGGGCCGCGTCCGTCCGGCCCAGATCCGCGCCCGTGCGAACGTTGGTGACGGTGGCCGCGCGGGGCAGGTGGACGACCACCTCCTGCCGCGCCACCCGGCCCCGGTTCGAGTCGTCGTACACGGTGACGCCGTCGCGGCCGTAGAGAGTCGCCACGTCGAGGTTTTCCTCCAGGATCGCGACGACCTCGCGCCCGGCGAAGCGATAGCGCGCGACGCGAGCCCGCCCCAGGGGCTGGCCGGCCGCATCGCGCACCTCGACCGCCGGACGCACGCCGGCGTGCTCGAGCACCGCGCGCAGGAGCGCGCGCGACGCGCCTCCGCCGTAGTCCTTGCCGCGCGCGGCCGCATAGCGGTCGAAGGGAACGTTCAAGTACACCGCCCACCCCCGGCCCACTCGGTGCGCGAAGACGGCGGGCGCTTCGCCGATGCGCACGAGGACGTCCGCGCCCGCGGGGCGCACGTCCGTTTCGAGCGCCTCCAGACCGGCGAGAGCGGGCCCGTCGAGCCCCCAGGCCGCGCCCGCGGGCGTCACCGAGACGAGGCCGGGGGTGCGCTCCCCCAGCTTGCGCTTCGAGGGCGGCGCGCCCGCGATCCCGAAGAGGCCGTCGAGCAGACCCGCCTCCTGCCACGCGCAGCGCTCGTCGAGCCATCCCGCCCCCCCGTCCGCGATCACCATCCCGCCGCCGCGCGCGAAGCCGTCGATGGCGCGCGCTTCCGCGGGCGAAAGGGCCAGGGAGAGGGGCAGGATGAACACCTTGAGCCGGGCCGGATCGAGACCGCCCTTCTCGACCTGCTCATACGAGACGAAGTCGTAGGAGAGACCGACGTCGGTGAGGCTCTTCGCCCACCCGTCCCGGTTGGCGGGGAACCCCGGGCCGGCGTCCTCGTCCACGTCCTTCGAGGCGTGGAGGCCCAGGATTCCCGCCGCGTGCACGGACGGCATCGAGTAATGGATGGCGATCCCGTCGCCGAGCCGCTCGGCCTCCATGAGCAGCCGGCCCACGCCTTCGAAGCGGAGGGCCTGGAACGCCGTCCCCATGTCCCGTCCCGACTTCGAGAACGTGAGGTCGGGATTCACGACGGAGTAGCTCCAGAAGAGATTGGGATACAGGACGCCGCTCAGGGCCGCCGTCCAGATCTCGTGCTGCACGCCCCCGCCGCTGCGGCCGTAGCCCGTCCAGAACCCGATGCGCGCACCGGGCTTCGCGAACGAGCGATGGAAGTCCCATTGGTTGCCGCCGCTGTAGGACAGGAAGTCGTCGACGATCCGGTCCAGCCGGTACCAGTCCGCGCCGTCCCACGGCGTCGTCACCTGCGTGCCGGAGAGAGCGATGCGGCCCTCGGGATCGCCCTTCACGACGGCCTCCCTCACCACGCGATACGCGTTCGCGAACTGCACTTCCATGTACGTGCGGTGGTCCGCCCAGGGCGGGAAGTTGCCGCTCGCGCGTGCCTCCTCCGTGGTCGAGGGAATCACGTCCTCCCAGCGCGCGAAGGCCTTGTGCCATTTCGCGTCGAGCGCGGCCAGCGAGCCGTACTCCGCCCGCAGCCAGTCGCGGAAGCGGGCCAGCGCGTGCGCTCCCCAGTCGAAGTCGACGGGGTCCGTGTAGGAGGTGAGCGATCCCTCGTCGCCCACGAAGTAGTAGTCCATGTCGTACACGGCCTTGTTGCGGGCGGCCGTGAAGGCGACCTCGCGCAGGACGTCAAGCACCGCCGGGTCGTCCAGGCTCGGGGTACGCACCAGGAAGCGCGGGTCCCGCGTACGGCGGTACAGCTCCTTCTTCGTCAGGTACTGGAGGGCGGAGGTGTCGCCGGTGCGCTCGTACTCCTTGATCGCCCGTTCGAGGCCTTCGGGCGTGGTGGGGCCGCGGTCGTACCAGTAGACGCCGAAGTACCCGCGCGGGACCTCGAGGCTGTCCGTCACGCCGCCGCCCCAGGTGAACCCGCTGTCCATGGCCTGCGCACGCAGCCGGCGCTGGCGGAGCGCGGCCAGGGAATGGCGCGGCGACTCGAAGGAGAGGAGGCCCCGGTACTCCTTCTGCCGGCGCTCCCGCTGCACGACGGGAACCGGCGCGTGGCGCAGGTGGTCGAGGATCCGCCCGCGGGCATCGACCAGCTCGGCCGCGAGCTCGACGTTCTTGCCCAGGAAGCCGTCGAGGCGCGGGAAGAAGTACGTCTCTCCGGGGGTGCCCTTCTCCTCGACGCGGAGGACGCGGCCGAGGTCGTCGGACAGGGTCAAGCGCAGGCGTAGACCGTCGAGGCGGCCGGCGGCGCGCGCGACCACGCTCATGAGGTCGCCCTGGCGATAGACGTCCGCGCTCGTCTTGATCGAAGCGACCGTGGCCGGCTTGGGCACGTCGAAGCTGGCCGCACCCCAGTCGAGCGTGGCCCCGGTGCCGGGGTCGCGCACGATGACGTCCAGGATCTGGCGGCCGCCGGGCCAACCCGCCTCCGGCCGCAGGTCCGAAGCCTCGAACGCGACCGTGCTCGATCCTGCGGGCACATCCCGCCGGGCGCGGCGCGTGCCGAGGGCGAGGCCGAACTCGCTCTTGGCGGAGACTTCGACCTCGATCGCGCGAGGCGCTCTGGCCGTGACGCCCAGAGAAAGCCCGTCGGCGTCGGAGGCGCGCAGGGAGGCGATCTGCGGGTCGGTCTCGCGGCCCGCCGCCCAGCGCACGGCGCGCGCGAAGAGCGAGTACTGGTATTCCCAGTAGTTCCAGTACGTGCGCGTCTTGACCGGATCCACGGGATCAGGGATCAGCCCGTCCCCGACCTGGGCGAAGGCGACCACACGCCCCTTGCCGTAGCTCTTGACCGCCACCACGGGAAGGCCGGCGGCGCGGACGAGCACGTCGCCCGCCGCCTGGTACCGGTAGAACCGTCCGGCGTCGCCGGCGCTCGGGAGGAGGGCGGCGTCCACGCCGCGGGTGATCGCGTGGTCCCCCGCGACCTCCCATCGCCCTTGCGCGATCGCCTCCTCCTTGAGGACGGGATACCCGCGCTCGCTGATGGGATCGTCGGGGACGCCCACGAGGGGCGACAGCTCCCAGATGCGCTCGTCGCCCTTGGACTCGTCACCCGCGAAGGGATGCCCGGCCACGTCGCCCACGAAGGGATGGATCAGGACGAGGCCGGCGCCCTCGCGGACGCGGCGCAGGATCGCGTCGCGGGTCGGCCGCGTCATCCGCGACCAGCCGTTGAGGCCGGGGATCACCAGGACCTCGAACGGCTTTTCGCTCGTCAGCTCTTCCTCCACGTACCCGTACACGATGCGGAAGTCGTCGCGATCGCCGCGCTCCTCGTGCCCGTAGAAGTCGCCGATCCCCCAGCAATTGACGTCCCACTGGCGGTCGATGGACACCGTGGTGGGCGCGAGCTGGAGGCGCTGCATCAGCTCGACCATGTCGCGGCCGTCCGAGATCGACGGGATGAAGAAGCCCCGGATCGGGCCACCGGGCAGGCGCGCCGCCCAGGGGACGTGGGGCGTGACGACTTCGGTGGAGTAGACGATGTCGTTGCGCGCGGCCGGCGGCTTCTGCGCGCGCAGGGGCGCCGCGGCCAGGATCGCCCCCGCGAGAGCGAGCAGGCTCCAGGCCCGGCGCCCGAGCGCGTCCCTCATGGGCGCGGCACCACGGGCAGGATGAGCGCGGAGGGATGCGCGACGTCGTGATACACGGTCTGCTGGGCCTTGACCATGCGCGCGGAGGCGGCGTTGGACTCGCCCGTATTCGGGTTGCGGTCGAAGCGCGGGAAGTTGCTGCTCGAGACGTAGAGGCGCAGGCGGTGGCCGGCCTTGAAGACGTTGCTGGTCGCCCAGAGGTCGATGGAGTAGGTCTCGATCCGGCCGGGCTCGACCTTTTCCGCGGTCTCCCGCGAGCGGCGGTAGCGCGCGCGCACGATCCCGTCCGCGAGATAGCGCGCGTAGCCCGAGGGATCGACGTCGACCAGCATGGCCGTGAAGTCGGTGTCGGCGGCGGAGGTCGCGGCCTGGACCTCGGCCGTGATGAATCCCGTCACCTCCAGGTCCTTCTCGAGAGGCGGAGTCGAGTACACCAGCACGTCGCGGCGCGATTCATTCGGCCTCTGGTCGAAGGGACCGGGCTGGTAGGCCGCCCCGCAGCACAGCCGGCCGCCCAGCGTGCGCACCGGATCCGCGGGGTCGTACTCGAAGTGGTCCGCCGCCTCCTCGCGGGGGGGATCGGTGCCCAGGCGCCCGTCTTCGGACACGGAGTTAGCGCCCTTGGCCGCGTGCAGGTAGTAGCGGGTGGCGCGGGCACGCGCCAGCGGGAACTCCTGCTCGTCCCGCCACACGTTGTCCCCCATCACGAAGAGACGCACGGGCGCGCCGGTCGCGTACCGGTTGGAAGCGCCCTTGAGCGCGTAGTCCGCCCACTCCACGAGAAGGTCGTTGCCGTCGACGACCGCGTCCTTGCCGAAGACGACGTCGCCCACCTTGCCTTCCGGAGAGGTGGCCCAGTGCGCCCAGGGTCCGATGAGCAGGCGCTGGCCCGCGCGCGCTTCGGGAGTGGCCGCCTTGTCGCGCAGGCCCATGTAGTTCTCGATCGAGCCGCGGCTGAAGATGTCGTGCCAGCCGGCCTGGTGCAGGCCCTTCACCGTCATCTCGCCGTAGTGGTCGGACACGCGCGTGGCCTTCCAGTACTCGTCGGGCGTCTGGTGGTGCATCCAGTCGCGCAGGTAGGGGGCGAGTTCGGGCACCGAGGGCAGGTCGAGCAGGCGGTAGCTCTCCACCGGCGTGGCTTCCACCCAGTCACGCGGGCGCGAGAGCTCCACCGCCTTGCGGCGCAGGGTGTCCACGGCCAGACCGCTCGACCAGGAGGTGACGAACCACTCCATGAGGGCGCCACCCTGGTAGGTCCAGCCCTCGTAGTACTCGGAGGCGGTGACGTAGGGCTGGATGGCCACGAGGTGCGGCGGCTTCGCCATGGCCGCCAGCATCTGGGTCGCGCCCACGTACGAGCCGCCGAACATCCCGACCTTTCCGTCCGCGTAGGGCAGGGCCGCCGCCCATTCGACGGTGTCGTAGCCGTCGGCGGCCTCGTTGCGGAACGGGTAGAACTCGCCCCCGGAGTCGAAGCGGCCCCGCGTGTCCTGCAGCACGACGACGTACCCGTGCGCGGCGAGGCGCAGTCCGGTCTGCGGATCCCGCCGATCGTAGGGCGTGCGCTGGAGGAGGACGGGGAACTTTCCCTCCGCGCGCGGCCGGTACACGTCGGCGACGAGGGTCACGCCGTCGCGCATCGGCACCTTGACTCCCGTCTCCACGGACACGGGCAGTGTCCCCGTGTCCTCCGCGCGGAGGCTTGTCGCCGCCGTCATGAGCACGGCGAGAGCGACGGCTGCCGATCGGATCGAGATCACCATGGCTCCTTCTCCCCCAGAGCCGCGCGGCTCAGGTAGTGCGACATCATCTTGTCCGGCAGCAAAAGCGCGTCCCGCAGCTTGACGCGGGCCTCGGCGTCCCGGCCCAGCACGCGCAGGAAATAGCCCTGGCCCATCGCGTTGGCGCCGGGGAAGTTCGTGCCCACGTTCAGGCGGTTGTTCCAGGAGGCCAGCGCGGCTTCCAGACGCGAGCGCTGCGCGTCCGCGCCGAGGCCGAGCCGTCGCGCCGCCAGCGACGCATACGCGGCGTCGAGCTGGGGATAGCTGTCGCGGCCGGCCGCGGCCGACTCCCAGGCCCGGCGCGCCGCCGCCTCGTCGCCCACCGCCGCGAAGACCTCGCCCAGCAGGTACTGCGTGCGCGCGGCCTTGACGAAGGCGTCCATGCCCGTGCGCGTGAACTCGAGATCCGCCACGGGCTGGGCGAGCGCGCTGGCCATGGCCGCCGCCTCCTCGCGGCGTCCGGCGCGAGCGAGCGCCAGCGCCTTCTGGAGACGGACCTCCACGAACACCTGCCGCACGTTCGTGCCGAACTCCTCCCGTGGGAAGAAACGGCCGCGGAAGAGCGCCTCCGCCTCGTCGAAGCGGCCCGCTTCCACCAGGGCGAGCGCGCGCTTGAAGAACAGCGACTGCGGCATCGCCTCCGGATCGGGATGGCTCTCCAGGGCCCGCACGCGCTCCTCGGCTGGCCGTCCGAGCAGGCCCAGCACCTGGTCGAGTCCGAGGTACACCTCGACGTTGCGCGGGTCGGCGGTGACTCCTTCCACGAGGACCTCGCGCGCTTCCTCCAGGCGGCCGGCCTGGAGGAGCGTGAGTCCCAGGTTGCGATGGAGCACCGGCCGTAACGGGTCGAGACGGCGGCCCTCCGTCCACTCGGCGAGCGCGCGATCCACCATCCCTCCGGACAGGAGCAGCGCCCCCATCAGGAAGTGGGCGGTGGCGTCGCGGGGATTCTCCTCCAGCGCCCTCTGGAGCACGGGCAGGGTCGTCGCCCGCTGCGGAAAGACGTAGGTGGTCGGCATCCGCGACGCCGCCTCGAAGTCCGCGCGCCCGGACTGCCCCAGCTTTTCGCGGCAGTACCCGCGGTAGTACGCCACTTCGGGATGGCTCTGCGGAGAAGCCGCCCCCGGCTCGCCGTGAACGCCCTCGCCTCGCGGATAGTCGCGCGCGAGGAGCGGCAGCGCGTCGTCGCAGGCGCCGATCTCCATGTAGTCGACGGCGACGTCGAGGACCCGCTGCGGATCGCCGGCCAGGTGATTCCAGAGCGCGGGATCGGCCTGGCCGAGGAGCGTAGCTTCGTGACGCAGCATGGCGCTGGTGGGATCGATCGCCCTCCAGTGGGCCAGCCGCCGGCGGGCGTCGGCGAGCCGCCCTTCGCGCCGGAGCAGCGCCACCTCGAGAGCGCCGCCGCGCGCCATGTCCGGCGCCTCGCGAAAGGCCTCGCCCAGCCGCGCGAGCGCCGAGGCACGATCACCAACGCGCGCGGAGAGGCGCGCGAGCTGCAACAGCGACGCCGCCCGCGTCTCGCGAAAGTGGGCGGCCGACTCCCAGCGCGGCCGGGCCTTGTCGTCGTCCCCGCGCGCCGCATGGGCAAGGGCGAGGGAATAATCCGCCTCCGGATCGTTGCTCACGCGGGCGAGCACGCTCTCGAGGAGCGGCGCCGCTTCGTCGAAACGCTTCAGGCCGACGGCCAGCCGGCCGGCGGCCTTCATCAGCTCGAGGCCATCGGGGAACCGGCCGAGGCCTTCGCGATAGGTGTCCCAGGCGCGCAAGAGCTTGCCTTCCCGCTCCTGCGTGGTCCCCAGCTCCACGAACTCGCCTTCGCCCCAGCGTTCCCGAGGCGGAGGCACGCGCGCCTTCTGAGGTCCGACCGTGATCTCCGACCGTGGGGTGAGGTCGTACGCGCCTTCGGTGTGCCGGAGGAGGGTCTGCCCCGATCCGTCCACGACCTCGACGGTGTAGGCCGTCGCGACGGGAAGGGCCGGGTACGTCTTGATGAAGGTCTGGGCCGGGGTGAGATCGAGCGCCTCCTCCACCACCACGCGCGGTCCGTCCGTGACGCGGACGTGCCCTCCGCGCACGGGGCGCGTGACCTGCAGGCCCAGCGTGAAGGCGGGCGTGCCCGCCCCCTCGCGCGTCACGTTGACGATCGCGTCCGGCGTGGCCCGGGAGAACCCGCCGATCGTCCGCACCGGCATCCAGTACTCGCGGAAGCGGACCTCTTCCTGCGGCGCGAGGAAGGCGTAGGTCTCCTGGTTGCGGAAGAGGCCGGCCTGCACCTCCACTTCGGCGCTGCCGTTGTCGGACAGCGCCCGCCGCCAGTCCAGGCCATCCGCGTCGCCGCCCCAGCTCCAGACCTTCTTGGCCGGCAGCTCCAGCGGATCGGCGTAATGCACCACGCCGGCGCTCGTCCGCGGGTGGTAGACGCCCATGAAGGCCTCACGGCTGCCGTGGCTGAAGAGGGAGACCGCGCCCTTCAGGTGGTTCCCCGGCCGCGTGAGATCCGTGCCCTGCGAATCCACGGGCCACCTGTCCACCTGGGTGAAGCCGTGGCTGGCCGTGAACTCCATCGGATAGATGAGCCGCGAGTCGTCCCAAGCCTCCACCGCCGCGTTCGTCCACCAGTAGAAGCGGTGCCGCACGTCGCTGCGGTTGTAGAGAGTGGTGGCCTGCTCGAGCACCGACCGTCCCGGCCGCAACGTCAGCTCCACGCGCCACTGCATGCCGTACACGAGATCCACGTTGCCCACCACGATGGAGGCGCTGCCGTCCGGGTGCGGCACCAGCGCGAAGTCCACGGGCGAGGAGGTCACCCAGTTGTGCGAGACCGGGAAGTTGAACTCGATGCCGAAGGTGGCCCAGGCCCCGCGGTAGGCCACCTGCGCGAACTTGATGGAGGGATTCGCGTAGAACATCTGCGCGCCGTTGGCCTTGTCCACGCAGCGCCAGAGGCGGCCCCCGAGGTCGGGCAGCACGGAGACGCGCAGGTGCTCGTTCTCGAGGTTGAGGGTGCGCCACACCTTCGGCGTGCGCCGATCGGTGAGGTTCTCACGCATGGTGTACGGATAGTTGAAGCGGCCGCCGCTGAACAGGTCGAAGGGCGGGTTCGGATCCGGCGACCCTTCCTCGTAGGTCGGGATCGTCTCCGTGGCCTCCCAGACGCGGACGTCCGCCGGCGGCGCGGCGGAGACACGCGCCGCGCACACGAGGAGCGCGGCCAGGAGCCCTGCGCGTCTCACCTCGAGCGGGCCTCCGGTCGCCGCAAGCGGCGGATCCGGTCCTTCACGTCTGTCGCGAAGCGCTCCACGCGCTCCTGCGCGAACGCGCCCGGATCGCGCGCGGTGTCGGTCAGGAGCGGAGTGAGGTCCATGTAGAAGGCGAGCGCGGCCGTGGCGTCGAGGTGATGCGACTCGTCCAGCGTCGCATGGGCTCGGCGCAGGCCGGCCACCGCGAGGTCGTAGCGCTTGCCCCCCGTGATCTGCGAGTCGAACACGCCGATGAGGGCGGCGGACAGGCTCTCGCGGGCGGAAACGTCCAAGGCGACCTTGTCGTCGCCGCTCAGCCAGTCCAGGTCCCGCCAGCCCTCGCCCCCGAGGACGCGGCGTGGACGCGCGTCGGCGGGAAGCGTTCGGCAGGCCTCGATGACGGACAGGGACACCGACACGTGCGTGTCGTGCTTATCGGCCAGGTTGTGGGTGTAGACGACCTCCGGGCGCGCGCGGCGGAGGAGGTCGGCCAGCGATTCCACCACGCCCGGCCGCGCCGGATCCTTGACCGCGGCGCTGGTGACCCCGAGCATCACCATGGCGCCATACTCCCCGACCATGGCCGCCTTGTGCTGCTCCTTCCGGCGGATGGCGACCATCTCTTCGTTGCTGACCTTCGCGTACGGCCCTCCGCGCGCGGAGCCGGCGCCGTCCGTCACCACCACGCCGCAGAACCAGCGGTCGTCGCGGCCGAAGCATTCGACGATGCCCGGATAACCCTCGATCTCGAGGTCGTCGGGATGGGCGACCACGCCCATGTGCGTGGTGCGCGCGAAGGCGGCGTCCTCCCCGAGCCCGTCCGGAATCCACACGTCCGGCTTCATCGCCGGCCCTTTCCCCGGGTGAGGAGCGCGGCCGAGGGCGCATCGAGATACACGGTGGTGCCCGGGTGTCGCTGCAGGATCGACGCCGGGTGCTGCGCGGTGACGGACCCTTCGAGGCAATCGCGCACGGCCTGCGCCTTGCGCGCGTCGGGCACGATGCACAGGATCTCGTTCGCGTCGAGGATCTGGCGGATCGACATCGAGATCGCGCGCGCGGGCACGTCCTCGAGGCGCGCGAACCATCCCTCGCCGAGCTGCTGGCGCCGGCAGGCTTCGTCGAGCGACACCACGAGATACGGCTCCCTCGTCTCGAAGTCTGCGGGCGGGTCGTTGAAGGCGAGATGGCCGTTCTCACCGATGCCCACGAAGGCGACGTCGATGGGATGGGCGCGGATCAGCGCCCCCACGCGCGCGGCCTCCGCCTGCGGATCCGGGGCGTCGCCTTCGATGAAATGGAACTGGCCCGGCCCGACCCGATTCACGATCCGCTCCCGCAGATAGCGGCGGAAGCTCGCGGGATGGGTGGCGGGCACGCCGACGTACTCGTCGAGGTGGAAGAACACCATCCGCGACCAGTCGATGCCGGGCGCCTTCACGAGGGCGTCCAGGAACTCGAACTGGGAGGCGCCGGTGGCGGCGATGACGTGCGCCTTCCCCCGCGCATGGAGCGCGCGGCGGAGGGCGTCCGCGGCCTGGCGGGCGGCGGCCGCCGCCATCTCCGTCTTGGTGGGAAAGACCTTGATCTCCACGCTAGTTCTCCAGGGCCGGTTCTCGCGCACCGACCAGCAGCTCGAGCCACTCCTTCGCCATCAGGCGATGCCAGGGCTCGGTCATGTGGATCCCATCCAGGCACACGAAGCGCGCGCGGTCGGGGGCGGCGGCCAGGAGCCGCGACACCTCGACGATCGTGATGCCGGACGCGCGTCCGGCCGCCCACTCCCTGGCCAGGCGCGCGGCATCGGACGCGTCAGGATCGTGGAGGTCGTCGAAGCTGTACACGCGCGCTCCGGCTGCGGTCAGGGCCTTCCCGAGGCGCGCGAAGTTCTCGAGGTCTTCGTCGTTGCGGTTGAGCACGACCAGGAGCAGCCGGTCCGGCTTCCAGGCCAGCACGTCCTGCAGGAATCGGTTGTACGCGCGCGTGGACGTGAGGCCGCCGCCCTGGAACTGCCGGAACTCCACCTTGGGGTTCTCGCGTGCGAACATCGCGGTGACGATGGGCACGAAGGCCGACGGCGACGACCAGTGCAGGTCCATCGTGAACGAATGGCCGATGACCGCGATGCGCTGGGCGGGCAGGCCACGCATCTTCGGCACCAGCGCCGCCACCACGGGTTCCGCGAGCAGCTCGTCGCCCACGACCCGGGCGTCGCGGATGTGCAGGTTCTTCTCGCCCCAATTCCAGATCTTGCGCCCGGCGATCTGCCACTCGGCCGCGGTCGTGCCCACGGGCGAGACGCAGCTCTTCCCCTCGAGCCGACGGCCCACGGCGAGAAGATCCTCGTCCGTCCCGGGCAGGCCGAGCTGGCCGACGTACACGGGCAGGCCGAGGCCGATGTCGAAGCGGAAGAGGTCCTGGAGGACGTCGCCGTCCCGGTCCACCTCGAGCGAGGTCTGATAGAGGTTCGCGATGGCTCGGATATGGGCGCGCGGGCGGCCGGGCGCGGCCGCGGTCAGGTACGCAGTGTAGACGCTCAGGGGAAGGGTGTCGGCGAGGACGAGCCCGGAGCGAAGGAGTGGCTCGACGTCGCGCGCGGGGTCGAAAGTCGAGGCCCGACCCTCCGCCCACGCCTTGACCGTCGCCGCGTCCGTGGCCAGGAGCGCCGCCTGGTGCGCGACCAGGGCATCGATGGCGGCGCCGGTGAGCCGCGTCGACCAGCAGGCGGGATCGCCCTTGCCGGCGGCACGCGCAAGCTTGACCTGGTAGGCCTGCACCCCCCGGATGTTCGCCTCCACGAGCTGCTCGAGGCGCGGGAGCGCCGCGGGCACCACGTCCTCCATCGCGGCCGGATCGCCGGTCGCCGGACCGTGCCACACGCTCCCGCCGAAGGTCGTCACGTACACCTTGCTCGGGTCGGCCAGGTCCGGAACGACGCGATGCCCCCACTTGAAGTTGAACCCGCGCAGGCGCGTCCAGGTCGCGCCGCGATCGCTCGAGCGATAGGCGGCCTGGTCGAAGCCCGAGGCATACAAGACGGAGGGATCCTTCGCATCGATGGTCACGTCGTAGACATGCTGGGACTGCGGCAGCACGTTCGTCCACGTCGTCCCCGCATCCGTGCTCAGGAGGATCCCGCCGCCGGTGTCCCCGCCGGGAGTGGCCACGCCCCAGGCGGCCAGATACAGACGGCGCGGATCGGCGGGATCGACGGCGAGGCCGTTGGGGCCGTTGGTGCCGGCGGGAAGGGCCATGCGCGTCCAGTGCTCCGCGCCGTCCGTCGAGCGGTACAGGGCGCCGTCGTCGGCGTCGCCGATGCGTCCGCGCTCGCTGCGGCGCGCCACCACGACGTACAGCGTCCCGTCCTGCGCGCGCGTGAGGCGCCAGGCGAAGGGCTGGTGCGGCTCGAGCCCGTCGTTCTTGAGCGTCCAGGTACGGCCGTCGTCCGTGGACTTGAACACGCCGCGGCCGTAGGCGGTGGCGTAGAGCGTGCGCGCGCCCGCGCGGCTGGCGGGGTCGAGGAGGACGTGCGTGATCGCGCTCTCCGGCATCCCGGTGTTCGACGGCGTCCACGTGCGGCCGCCGTCGCTGGAGACGCCGACGCCGCCCTGGAAGCGGTCGGGGTCGGTGCGCCGCCACATCTTGGGCCGCGGCAGGTCGTGTGTCCCGCTGAAGGCGCCCCACATGCGGCCCTTCACGTCCGGATCGAAGGCAACCCAGTACGTGGTGTTGCGCCAGCGCGTGGGCACGCCGCGCGAGGAGCCGATCCAGCTCGCGCCCCCGTCCTCGCTGCGGAAGAGCCCGATGTCGGTGTAGGTGATGAAGACGCGCCTTTGGTCGAAGGGGTCCCAGTGCACGCCGTACGAGCTGGTGACGTCGAGGCCGCGGCTGGTCCACTGGTCCGGGCCCCGGCGCACGGAGTTGACCTGGGCCCAGGTGCGCCCACCGTCGCGCGTGCGGTACGTGCGGAAGAGGTCGGTGGCGAAGCAGACGTCGGGGTCGCCCGGCGCCACGGCCAGATCGTAGGGAGCGTCGAACCACACGGAATGGCCGTCCTCGAGGGCGCGCTCCTCGATCCAGGAGCCCTCGAGGTTGGACGAGGGGCGATCGGGCTCGGCGTGGACGACCGCCCACGTGCGGCCACCATCGGTCGTCTTGGCGATGCCGTTGAAAGGCGGCTCGCCTTCCGCGCGCCGCACCCCGCGCAAACCCACGTAGGCCACGAGGCCATGATTCGCGGAGGCCGCGATGGGGCCCAGGCTCGGCTTCGAGCCTTTGGCCGGCCCCCACGCCGCATCCCCAGCGCCGCGTTGCAGCGCGCCCAGGGTGCCACTCGCGTCGCGCCATGCGCGGCCGCCGTCCTCGGACACCGCGATGCCCGCCGGCGTCGTGACGTAAAGGAGCGTGCGCTTCGTCCCCGGATCGCGCCCGAAGCTGCCGGACTGGATCTTCTGTCCGGCGGGAGGATCGAAGCGATGCCATCCGGCAGCGTCCGCTTCGTACGCACCCGTCTCGCCGATGGCACGCACGAGCCCCGGCTCCGCCCACAGCGCGAACACACGCTCGACGCCGAGCTCGCCTTCGCGCGTCCACGTCCGCCCGCGGTCCTTCGAGGCGAGGACGGCGGTGCGACTCGAAGGATGGCTTCCCGGCGGCCCGGGCGCGGTCGCGCTCATGGCCAGGACGAGGTGGCGCCCGTCGGCAGGGTCCACCACCACGGACTGGATGCTGGCGTCCTGGCCGCTCGGATAGAACGGATCGTCGCTGGTGAACACGGTGTCGGCGTGATCGCCCCAGCCGTGCTCGACCGTGTTCTTCGCAGGGTCCGGAAAGACCATGCTCCAGGTGCGGCCGGCGTCCATGCTGCGCCAGAGCGCGCCATTCGCGGCGTAGAGGACGCTGGCATCGCTCGGGTCGAAGGCGAAGCTCTCCACCACCCCCCCGAGGTGGAACATCCGCCAGCTCTCGCCGGCGTCGCGGGTGAGGTAGGCACCGGTCATGTCGCAGCCAAGGGCGACCAGGCGCGCGTCGCGGGGGCTGATGGCGGGACGGCGCATGGTGCCGCCGCCGCCCGGACCGACGATCGTCCAGGCATCCTGCCGGGGTGCGGGCCCGGGCGCACCGGCCGCGCCCGCGAAGAGGAGGCCCAGGAAGGCGGTGGCCCATCGACCGTTCATGCGCGGAACTCCTTGTCGCGGCGCCGCACGCACTCCGCGATCTCAACCGATTGCCTGGACTCCCGAAGGCTCGGCGAGGGCGTCCGCCCCGCGCGCAGGTCGCCGAGGAACGCCTCGTACTCGCCATAGAAGCCGCCCAGCACGCACGCGTCGCTGGCCCCGCCGAGCTGATCACCGGCGAGATCGGCCACGACCTGACCGCGCTCGACGTGGTGCAGCCGGCCGGGAGAATCCAGGGGCCCCCACATGGGGATGCGAAGGAAGAGCGTGTGCGCGCCGGCGTGGACGGTGGCGCGCTCCACGACCGCCCCCGCCGTGGGGCAGAAGGCCAGATGCGCGGTGGCCCCCGACGTCAGCACGGCGTCCACGAAGATGTTGGCGACCCCGGGTCCGAGGGCGGGCTGCTCCCGATAGCGCAGTCGGGCCTCGGCAAAGTCCGCGCCGGCCAGGAAGCGCACGGCGTCGAGGCCGTGGATCGCGGTGGTGGAGAAATCGGGCTCGCGCCGGTCCACGCGCGTCATTTCGTAGTGGACGTGCTGGATCGCCGCGGGCGCTCCGATGGCGATCAGGCGGCGGCGGGCCTCCTGAACGACGGGAACGAACCGCCGATTGAACGCGACCTGATGCGGCACGGTCCCGCGTCCGCCTCGATCGGCCGCGGCCACGAGCGCGTCGACCTCCTCAGCCGTGCGCCCGGGTGGCTTCTCGAGGAGCAACGGGACGCCGCGCTCCAGGAGCGGCGCCGCGACGGAAGCGGACAGATGGACGGGCACGGCCAGCACCGCCGCGTCCGGCTTCTCCGCCTCGATCATGGCCGTGATGTCCGTGTACGCGCGTGCGAACCCGAAGCGCTGGCGATGGCGCTCGGCGCGCGCGGCGTCCACGTCGCAGCAGGCGGCGAGGTCCGTTCCGAGATGTGCGGCCGCGTAGCGGGCCTGGGCAGGGCCGTGAGAGCTCTCGGCGTGCTCACCGCAGCCGATCATGCAGAGTTTCAGACTCTTGTCTTTTATCTCAGGGGGGGCACTCACGCCTCATCTCCGACGGGCGTTCGCGACCCCCCCTGAAACCCCCCGTCGGCTACTCACCTTCTACCGCGCGCGCTCCCGTATCCACGACCTCGAAGTCGGAGCCTTTTACCTTGGCCAGGCTCTCCAGGCCCTTCAATCGGCGGTCCGGCGCGATCGACATGAGCCAGTCGCTTCCGTTGTCGGCCACGAACATGCCGTAGGTCTTGAGTCCCTTCAGGATCGCCTGCGCGTGCGGCGGAAAGCCGGAGACGTCGAAGTCCTTGCGCAATCGGAAACGCTCGCCCATGCGCGGCAGGTCCTTTTCCTTGTGGCTGCTGGCCCAGTGCGTGGCGGGGAGGACGTAGCCGCGCCGCGACCGGCGCACCGTGAAGCGCATGGCGTGCTCGACCAGGCCGCGGGCGCACTCGTCGTAGCGCACGACGGCCGGAAAGATCGGCAGGCCTGCCGCGTCCGAAGACGTCCACCGCTCCGGCCGTAGCGCGCCCGTCTCGAGGTTGAAGGTCGCCTCGTTGGAGGCTTCCCAGCCCGCGTCCGTGCGACGTCCCTGCCAGAACTCGTGAAGGAGTCCGTTCACGGGATCGACGAGGATGACGTGGCGATCGCCGGTGCCGTTGCGCTGGAGGTCTTCGAGGGTCTGACCCGCCTTGGGCAGCGCCTTCGTGTCCTCGTTGCGCTGCAGCGGCCAGTTCTCGATGGGCGCGTTGTCGGGAACGGGATAGGGGCCGGCGTCGGATTGGTCCGCGTACAGCAGCAGCTTGACCGGGACCTTCTTCTGATCGGGCGGCACGATGATGAAGCCCATGTCGAGGTTGTAGCCCAGGCTCTTGTCCGCGCCGACGGACGCGATGATGCGGGACGAATCCGCGTGCACGGGCAGCGCGGAGATGTCCTGGTTCCACGGGTTGTCCGGCGGGAAGACCTGCAGCGCAGACAGGATGGCATCCGCCTCCGGCGTGTCGAACATCACGGGCTTCGTGATCCTCGGCAGGGGCGGACGCTGTCGTGCCGCCGCGAAGACGAGACTGGCGCAAGCGATGGCGATCACGGTGCCCGTCGCCGCTGCTCTCATGGTTGCCTCCTGTAGTTAATAGGCACTCACGCGTCGCAAGTTGGGCGTTCGCGACCCCCCCTGAAACCCCCCACCGCGCCGCCGCCCGCTGCGCGGGCGCCGCGCTCCTGGTCGGCTCGTCACGGGCCCACTCGGCGAATGCGCAAGCGGCCGTCCTTGCCGTTCCACGGCGTCTCCAGCACGCCCGCGTCGTTGGCTTCGGCTTCGAGGCGCCAGACCGGCACCCCGGGGGCGAAGGCCGACGTGAGCTGCACGTCGTACGTGGCGCGCGGGACGAGGCCCGTGAGAAGCAGGAACGCGCTCGGCGTGTCCGGCAGCGTGGCCTCGCCTTCGGCCATCGGGGTCGGTCCAGTGGCGAGCAGCACGGCGGCCTCCCCCGCCACCACCGCTCCCGCCAGTCCCTTGCCCTCGGCGATGGGATCGATGCGGAGGGTCGCCGCTCCGCGGTCGCCGATCTCGAGGACACTCAGGAACACGTCGTCGCGCGCCGCCGCCTTCGGCGAGACCTCGATGCGCCAGCTCCCGGGAACGACGCTGCGGCGGTTGGAGGGCGAGAGCTTCTGCATGTCGTCGCCCCAGAAGGTCAGCCACATCTTCTTTAAGTAGGGATCTTCGGGCAGGGGGCCGCCTTCGGGGGGGTCCAGCGGCCAGTTCTGGCCAGAGCCCCAGGCCCCGCCGTACTGGTTGCCCGGCGTCCAGAACTCCCAACCCGGGCCGCCGCGCGTGATGACGTCGCGCTCGAGAGGGAGCACCGAATGGACCCGCAGCCGGCCCTGTCCGTCTTCGAAGGTCACGACCCGCGCTTCGCCGTAGGCCGTGCCGCCCTGGCCGATGGCGCGCGCCGCCGTCCCGCCTTCGACCTTCGGCTCCGATACGCCGTGCAGCAGCCAGGCCTTGCGGTAGGACGGATCCGTGCTGCGCACGCGGTCGAGGACGAAGAGGACGCGCGCGTGCGGCAGCCAGGCCAGGTCACGGACGAAGCGCTCGACCTTGCTCGGATGATAGGCGCCGGTCCCGTCGCCCCGGACGTACGTGTAGCGGCCGGGTACGGGGTCGAAGGCGGCCACGTGCCCGCGGTCCCACAGGTCGCGCGTGTGGTTCCAGTCCTTCAGGCTGCGCACGGAGTTCCAGAAGCGCGAGGAGTCCATGCGCTGGCCGCCGTCGTTGGCCGCCGTCCACTTGTTCTCGCCCCAGAAGAAGGTCTCGCCGGGCTGGTACACGAGCATCGTGTTGTGCGCGATCGTGCGCCGGTAGTAGTTGAGGTAGTGCGGGCTCTCCGTTTCCGTGTAGTCGGCGCCCGTGTCCAGGGCCAGGTTCCCCCGGTGGTAGATCTGGAACTGGTTCGTGTCGAGATGGTCGTGCTTCGCGAAGTAGGGACCGCAGGAGAATTCGATCCAGGTGGCGTCGGGTCCCCACCCGTCGCGCAGGATCACGTGGTCGATCCCGGGGAAGCGCTTCTCCCGCGGCAGCTCGGCCGCGGTGGTGGCGGCCGGGTCGCGCGGGACCACCGTGTCGTCCTTCCACAGGAACTCGAGCACGGGAATGCGCCAGGGCGCGGGCAGCCAGCCGCTCTTCTGCAGGAACCAGGCCGCGAACGGGTCCTTGAAGCGATGGACGGCGTAGCCCAGCACCACGCTGTCCACGGCGTCCAGATGCGGGAACTCGTTGTCGTCGTCGCGCGCGGTCGAGCCGTCGGGGAGGACCTTGTAGAGGTACGTCGGTCCCATGGAGCGGAACACGCCGAAGCGGCGGGCGGGATCGTCACCCGTCGTCGTGCGGCGCAGCTCGGCCATCAAGGCCAGCGGCACCCACGTGATCCGCATGTAGTCCATCGACTCGTGGTACCCGCCCTCGGGGTTCACGAGATCCGTCGTCTCCAGGATGTTGTCGAGGGCGCGGGCCGTCTTCTCCCGCATGGGCGCCGCGCGCGCCTCCACGGAGGGATGTCCCTCGACCGCGGCCAGAGCGAACACGGCCAGCGCCAGCTCGCGCACCGTGTGGTTGTGGTACGAGGCCTGGTCCGGATTGGCGAGCGACTGCAGGGCCATCATGCGCTGGGCCCCGTCCACCAGCTCTCCCGCCACGCGGTCCTTGAGCGCGGCGTCGAAGCCCGCGAAGCCGTAGAGCCAGTCGAAGGCCAGCGCGCGGCCCATGTAGGCCATGTACACGTTGGATCCGCCCTTGGTGGGGAGCGGAGTGGTCCGGAGGGACTCGACCGCCTTGCGCGCGAAGGACTCGTCGCCCGAGACGAGGTAGGTGAGCGCCCAGCCGGGGAGATCGTCGGACGGGCGCGCGCCCGCGGCGTAGCGCGCCTTCAGCGCGGGCAGGCCGGTGAAGGGATCGCGCTCGGCCAGGAGCAGGCGCGGACGCACGGGCGCCTCCGCGTGCGCCAAGGGCACGGCGCCGAAAAGAAACGCCGCGGCCAGGACGGAGGCGATGCGCCGCGTGCTCATCGCGTGCCGCCCGGCTTCGACGCGCCCGCGATGGCCCGGGCCAGCTCGAGGCGTGCCGCTTCGTATTCGTCGCCGGTCTCCGCGAACCCGACCGTCTCCCCCGCGTCCGAGAACACGCGTGGGACGACCGCGCGCAGCGCCGCGTCCACCGCCGCGGTCTGGCCGAGCTGGCGGGCCAGGGTCAGGTACAAGTGGTCCTGCAGGCCGCGCCGCAGGTTGGCGAGCTGCACGCTGGCCACCGGCCCGGGCACGCCGCGATCCTCTTCGGGATGGACCTTCTCCTCGCCCGGATAGAGGAGGACGCCGTCACCGTTGATGTATCCGTGGTCGGTCTTGTTCGGCTGCCCGCGGTTGTCGAAGGTGATGGGGTTGACCCAGACGTTCTGCTTCCGCTCGCCCTGCTTCTGGCGGTTGTGCTGCCAGTGCACACCGTGCCAGTAGAAGTAGACGTCGATATCGTGCTTGAAGGCGGCCCACGCGATGGCCCGCGCTTCGGTGGCCGTTGTACGTCCAGTAGGATCGTCCGCGCGCGTGCTCCTTCTTCGCGCGATCGATGTCGAACGACTGCGGCCCCGCGCACCAGATGTCGATGGCCTCGTCCAGCTCGGGCACCCAGTGCTTGGTGACGAAGATGGGCAGGGCCTTGCCGGGTCCGGGATTGGAGTGGACGTTGGCGGCGAGGGTGCGGATGCGCTCGAACTCGGATCGAGCGGGCTCGTCGGGCATGTAGAGAAAGGTCTTGGCCGAGGGAACGGCGCCGCGCAGGAACGTCATCCACGAATCGGCGAGCCTCCAGGCTTCATCGCGGACGTCCCAGGCCCGGGGCGTTCCGTAGAACGAGCGCGGCACGATGCGGTTGCCCACGCCCTCGCCGGGTCCTTCGTACCCCGCCGCCCGCCCGAAGTCGGACCCGTCGAAGCGGCCGCGACGGGCGCCCACCGCGGCTTCGTCGTACGCGTGGACCAGCTCGATCCGATAGCGGTGCGCGAAGCGGTGATACACGGGATCGAGGTTGCGTCCGTGATAGAGCTCGGGCTCCGACGGGTCGTAGTAGACCATCGCATCCAGGCTGTTGGCGTCGGGCAAGGTGAAGTCGAAGACCTGGAGCTCGACGGGAACGCGCAGGGGCTGGCCGTCCGCGGTCACGGTGACGGCGCCTTCGTAGAGGCCGGCGGACAGGTCGCGCGGCGTGTACACCTCGATCCAGATCGACTGGTTGCGCTCGGGGTCGACGCGGAGGGGCAGGCCTCCCCGTCCCGCGCGCGCGTTCTCGGGGACGAGCTGGACCGGCTTCCATCCCGTCGGGTCGCGCGCCGCGGCCGGGCTTCCCGGCTTCCACGCCCAGTCGGCGTGGGTCGTCTCCGTCACGTTCAGGTAGTGGACGGCGAAGATCGCGATGGGCCGCCCCACGGTTTGCGACGGATCGGTCCCCGGCGCCGCGTAGGCGATCCGCCCCTTGCCGCCGCGCTGACGCAGCTCGGGCAGGGCCGCGGTCAAGGCCTGGATTCCGCGCGCGTCGGACTGCACCATGACCTGGAAGGCGATGACCTCGTTCCGCGCCCCGAAGAGGCGCACGGTCTTGCCGTCCCAGGCGGAGTTGCGCACGCGCAGCGCGCTCGCGAGGTCGTCCTGCTCGACCTTCTCGCCGTCGCTGACCGCCCACACGCGGGCGACGCCGGCCTGCGCGAAGGCAGGCCCGAGCGCCATCACCAGGAGGACCGCCGCGAAGCGCTTCATGCCGCGTCCGCCCGGCGCTCGATCGCGCGCACCCGGCCCACGCGCGTGAGCGCGGCCGCCACCAGCAGGGTGAGCACGGCATAGAAGACCACGGTGCTCCTCTCTCCCGGACCGGCCCAACGGATGAGGACGAGGCTCAGGATGCCCACGCCCGCCGTGGCCCGGCTGAGGAAGCGGAAGACGGTCGCCGTCGGATCCACGCTGCCCTGCAGCTCGCGCTCCACGTCGACGGGCGTTCCCAGGCGCGAGAACAGGCCTTCGCGCCGCGCTACGTGCGCCTCGTCGTCCCGGCCCACGAGGGCGGACAGGAGGAAGATCGCGCACGACGTGGGCAGGATGATCAGCACGTTGCGCACGAGGCTCCAGTTCCCGAGGAACGCGCCGTAGCAGCCGAGGATCAATCCCACCGCGAAGCTCAGCAGCCCGGACCAGGACGGCGTCTTCTTCACCACCAGGCCGAGCAGGGCGGGCGGGCCGTAGGCGAGCGAGATGATCGTGTTGAAGGTGAGCATGACCGCGAAGATGCTCTGTCCCTTGGCCGCCATGCTCATGGCCAGGCCGGTCATGGTCGCGCCCACGCCGAAGGTGGCGGCCCAGCCGACCACCAGGAGCTGCCGCTCGCTGGCCTGGGGCGCCACCAGCCGCTGGTAGATGTCCTTGGAGACGACGGCGGCGTGCACGTTGAAGAGCCCGGAGAGGCTCGACATGGTGGCGCTGAACATCGCGGCCAGCATGATGCCGACCAGGCCGTTGGGGAGGAGGGTGAGCGCGGCCACCGCGTACGACGCCTCGTGGGGGTTCGCGAGCCCGGGCCAGACCGCGCGCAGGTCCGGATACAGCACGCGCATGGCCAGGGGCGGGATGAACCAGATGAACGCGCCCAGGACGAAGAGCGCGAAGCAGAGGAAGGCGACCTTCTTCGCCGCCCGCTCGTCGGCCACGCTGAAGTAGCGCTGGGCCATGGCCGAGGTGTTGTAGCCAAAGCTGACCATGAAGGTCCAGCAGGCCACGTACAGCCAGCCCATGCCGGGGGTGAGATGGATCGAGGTCAGCTCGGGAGGCAGGCCGCGCATCAACCCGCCGAGGCCCCCGACCCGCGCCAGGGAGACCGCCACCATCACCACCGTGAACGGCATGAGGATCACGGCCTGAAGAAAGTCGGTGATGACCACCGCCCACAGGCCGCCGATCACGCAGTAGGCCAGGATGACCACGCCGGAGCCGAGGATGGTCCAGACGAGGGGCAGGTCGCAGGTCGAGGCCACGAACAGCCCCAGCCCGTAGAGCATGCTGGCCCCGGTGAAGAGCTGGAAGAGGACCGTGGTCCAGGAGAAGGCCTGGCGCGTGCGCTCGTCGAAGCGCTCGACGAGGTACTCCATGACCGTCGAGATGCGCGCGCGCCGCCAGCGCACCGCGAAGACCCAGTAGCCGAGCAGGAACGTGAGGGCGTTCCCCAGGTACAGGAGGATCGCGATCAGGCCGTGCTGGTAGGCCAGCCCGGCCGCCCCCGTGAACGTCCAGGCGCTGAACCCGCTCATGAACGAGCTCAGGCCGGCCACCAGCCAGGGGATGCGGTTGGCCCCGCGGAAGTAGTCCGAGGCGTTCTTGTTGAAGCGGGCCGCGTAGACCCCGATGCCGACCATCAAAGCCATGTAGGCGGCGATCACGACGTAATCGATGGTGGCGACGGTCTTCATCAGAAAGGCTTCGCGTCCTGCAGCGCGCGCCGGCTCACGAGGTGCGAGAGGCGCTGGTCGGGCAGCATGAGGGCGCGGCGGAAGCGGGCCCTGGCCTCGTCCTCGCGGCCCAGTGCGCGCAGGATGAGGCCCTGCGAGGTGACCACCACGCCCGGGAACCCCGTGCCCGCTTCGAGGAACTTGTCCGACTGGGCCACGCTCGATTCGAGGCGCGCGCGCCAGGCGGCTTCGTCGGCGCCGCCCAGCCGGCGCGCGGCGGCGTAGGCGTAGGGCAGGGCGCGGAAGAACGCCTCCCGGCCCTCCGTGGCCTTCTGCCAGTGGCGTCGTGCCGCCGCGTCGTCTCCGGCCAGCGACGCGATCTCGCCCGCCGCGTACTGCGCGCGCGGCGCGTCGACGAAGACATCCATGCCGTCCTTCGTGAAGGCAAAGCCCGGCGCCTCGCGGCCGAGGCCTTCCACGATGGCGAGTGCGTCCGCGCCACGGCCAGCCTTGGCCAGGGCCAGCGCTTCGAGCAGCCGGATCTCGACGAACACCTGCCGCACGTTCGTGCCGCCCTCCTCGCGCGCGAAGAAGCGGCCGGACAGGAGCGCCTTCGCCTCGTCCGCGCGGCCGTCCTCGGCCAGGGCGAGGGCGAGGCGCTGGAGCAGCTCGCCGGGCATCTGCGCGCGGTCGGGATAGCGGGAGAGCGCGGCAATACGCTCGGAGGTCGGCCGGCCGAGCAGGCTCAGGGCCTGGTCCGCACCCTGGTAGAGATCCACGTTGGTGGGATCGGCGCTCATGCCCTCCAGGAAAGCGGCCAGCGCGCCCTCCACGTCCCCCTGGATCTGCAGGAGCGTGCGGCCGAGGTCGCGATGGAGAACGGGCAGGCGCTGGTCCAGGCGGCGTGCCTCCTGCCACTCCTGAACCGCGTCCGGCGCGCGGCCGGAGGCGAGGAGGAGCGTGCCCAGGAGGAAGTGCGCGGTCGCGTCCCGGGGATTGGCGGCGAGGGCACGCTGGAACACGACCAGCGATTGCGCGCGGCTCGGGAAGACGTAACGCGTGGACAGCTTCGACGCCGCCGTGTAGTCCACGAGGCCGGACCCACCCTGCTTCTCGCGCGTGTAGCCGCGGTAGTAGACGACCTCCGGATGGTCTTGCGGCGCGACCGCGCCCGGCTCGGTCCGCAGCCCGCCGACCGCCGGATAGCGCCGTTCGAGGAGATCGAGCGCGTCGGCGTAGAGTCCGGCCGCCATGTACTCGGTGGCCAGGTTCAGGACGCGATCGGGGTCCGCGCCCAGGTGCTCCCAGAGCGCGGGGTCGGGCGTTCCCAGGCGCACGGCCTCGTAGCGCAGGAGCGACGAGGTCGGATCGACGGCGCGCCACTCGCGGAGGCGGCGCGTCGCGACGGCGGTGCGGCCCGCGTGGCGGAGGAGCGCGACTTCGAGGGATCCCGCGCGCACCGCGTCGGGAGCGGCGTGCACCGACTCCGTCAGGCGATCGAGAGCCCGTTTGAAATCGCCGGCACGCCCGTCCGCCTGCGCCAGCTTGAGGAGCGCCGGGGCGCGGAAGTCGCGGAAGTGATGCGCGGCCTCCCATTCCCCCCGCGCCCTGCCGTCCTGGCCCAGGCCTTCGTGCGCGAGCCCGAGGTAGTACTGGACCTCCGGGTCGGTCGTGTCCCGCGCCTGCGCCGCTTCCAGCAGGGGCGCCGCTTCCGCGTAGCGGGCGAGGTCCACGGCGAGGCGGCCCGCGGCCTTGAGCAGGCCCAGGCTCTCCGGAAAGCGCTTGCGTCCCTCCGCGTACGTGTCCCACGCGACCAGGCGCTTGCCGTTGAGCTCCTGGTCCGCGCCCGCTTCGAGGACGTCGCCCTCGCTGCGCCGGTCGGGTGGCGGCATCGTGCGCACGGGCTGGGGCCCGAGCCGGATCTCCGACGCAGGCAACATGTCGAACTGGTCCTCGGTGTGGGCGAGGAGCACGTGACCGCCGCCGTCGCGGACTTCGACCGTGTAGTGCATGGCCGCGGGCAGCCCCGCGAACGTGCGCTGCGCCGCCTGCGCGGGCGTGAGGGAAAGAGGCTCGCTGCGCACGACCTGCCCGCCGTCCTTCACCACGAGGGTGCCGCCGCTCACGGCCGCGCTGACGTTCAGGCCCACGTGCACGTCGACCGCCTGCGCCGACGACGCCGGCGTGCGCGTCAGATGCACCGTGGCCTCCGGGTTCGCGCGCGTGATCCCGCCGATCTCCCGCACCGGCATCCAGTACTCGGTGAAGCGGATCGATTCTTGAGGGGCCAGGAAGGCATACGTCTCCTGGTTGCGGAAGAGGCCGGACTGCACCTCGACGTACGCGCTCTCGTCGTCGGAAAGCGCCTTGCGCCAGTCGAGGCCGTCGGGGTCGCTCCCCCACGACCAGAACTTCTTGGTCGGCGAGTCGAGCATCGACGAGTAGTGCACGACCCCGGCCCGCGTGCGCGGGTGGTAGACGCCCATGAACGGCTCGCGGCTGCCGTGGCTGAACTCGGACACCGGTCCGAACTTGTGGTTGCCGACCCCGGTGAGGTCCACGCCCGCCTTGTTCACGGGCCAGGTGTCGATCTCGCGGAAGCCGTGCGAGGCCGTGAACCGCTGCGGGTACTCGATGCGGCTGTCGTCCCAGACACGCACGCCCGCGTTGTTCCACCAGTAGAAGCGATGACGCGTGTCGCTGCGGTTGTAGAGCGCGACGTCCTGTTCCAGGCGCGCCTGGCCGGGGCGCAGGGTCAGGGCGACGCGCCACTGCATGCCGTACACGCGGTCCTGACTCCCCACCCATACCGACGCGCTGCCGTCCGGATTCTTCCGTATCGCGTAGTCGACGGGTGAGACGGTCACCCAGTTGTGGGACACGGGAAAGTTGAACTCGATCCCCAGCGCCGTCCAGGCCCCGCGGTAGGAGACCCGCGCCTTCTTGATGGAGCCGTTCGCGTAGAACATGTCGGCCCCGTTGGCCTTGTCCACGCAGCTGTAGAGGTGACCACCCAGGTCGGGGAGCACCACGACCTTGAGGTACTCGTTCTCGAGGTTGAGCGTGCGCCAACGCGTCACCGCGCGCCGGTCGGTGAGGTCGTGGCGCAGCGTGTAGGGATAGTTGAAGCGCTGCGTCTCGAAGGCGTCGAACGGCGGGTTGACGTCGGGCAGGCCTTCCTCGTACGTGGGCAGGTCGAGCGTCCCCTCCCAGACGCGCACGCCCGCGGCCGGCGCCACCACCGGGGGCGGTGCGGGACCGACCGCGATCGCGGACAGGGGAGGCGCGATCGCGAGACCGAGGGCCACCGCGGCGGACGCGTAGAGAGGGACTCGCAGCGGGTTCATGGCGGGCTACCTTCGGATTCTAGGAACGAACGACAGGCAAACGCAAGGGAAGGCAAAGAAACACAGTCAATCGCAAGACATGGTCGGTCCTACTCGGGGTCAAGTCCCGCGGCCGAAGCGATATCGAGGAAGAGGCGTGCATCCGGGTGCCGCCTCAAGACCGACGCCGGGCAGGCGCAGGTCACGGGTCCCTCCACCGCCGCCGCGACCGCCGCCCGCTTCGCCGGTCCGGGCACGACCGCGACCGCGCGCGGCACGCTCATCAGGAACGGGATCGTCAGAGAGAGGGCACGGCGCGGGACGTCCTCGAGCGTCGCGAACGATCCATCGTGGACCTGCTGATGGCGGCACGGCTCGTCGAGCTCCACCACTCGCACGTTCGCCGGCTCGAAGAAGTCGCACATGGGGGGATCGATGAAGGCCAGGTGTCCGTTCTCGCCGATCCCGAGGATGGCCAGGGCCGGCCGCGCTTCGCGCAGCAGGGCGCCGTAGCGCCGGCACTCCGCCTCCGGATCGCGCGCTTCCCCGGCCAGACCGTGGAAGGCGCACACGGGCACGTGGGCGAACAGGCGGTCCCTCAGGAACCGGCGGAACGAGGCCGGGTGCCCGGCGTCCACGCCGATGTACTCGTCGAGGTGGAACGCGGTGACCCGGTCCCATGGAATCGTGGTGTCCGCCCGCAGCGCGGAGAGCATCTCGTTTTGCGACGGGGCGGAGGCGAAGATCGCGGCCGTGCGTCCGTCCCGCGCCACCTCGCGGCGCAGGTGGGCGGACACGACGTCGGCGGCGGCGCGGCCCATCGACACGCGATCGGGATGGACTTCGATCGCCAGCCGCCCGCGCGCCGCCGTGCGCGCCGTCGTCTCCCTCTCCGTCACGTCACGCATCTCGCGGGCCGCCCAGCGCACGAAATGCGGCAGGGCGACCTCCGGCTCCTCGAGGGCCGGATACCAGCGCTTCTCCCACTCGAAGGAGACCCAGCGGTCGTACCCGCGCGCACGCAGGGCGGAGAGGACCCTTTCCGGAGCGAACTCCCCGCGACCGGGAAGTCTCGGCACCCAGCCGCGCCCCTGCGGAGTCGCCTCGCGCGCCACGTCCTTGAGGTGGACGTGCCGAACGTGGTCGCCGAGGACGGCCAGGCCCTCGGTGGGCGCTTCGCCCACCTCGAACGCGTTCGCGGGATCCCAGAGGACGCCGACTCCCTCCGACCGCCCGGCCTCCAGCACGCTGAGGGTGTCCCCGGCCTGCGCGAAGTCGCCGTGCGACTCGATCCAGACCTCCACGCCGTGTCCGCGCCCGATTTCTCCGAGGCGGGCCAGCGCCGCCGCGATCCAGCCCCGCGTGGTCTCCCGATCCTGCCCCGGTTGGATGCGATCGCCGAACACGCGGATGCCGGGAGCGCCCAGGCGCGCGGCCAGCTCGATCGACCGCACGGCTTCGTCGATGGCCACCTCGCGCGCCGCCGCCTCCGGATGATGGAAGAACGAGCGCGTGTCGACGCAGGAGATCGCGAGCCCGGCGTCGCGCAGGCGAGACGTCGACTCACGCAGGCCCGCGCCGGTCAGCTCCGGACGCGCCCACAGCGCGTCGTCGCCCTCGAGGAATCGGAGCTCCACGCCGTCGTAGCCCAGGCGGCCGGCGGCGTCGATCACGGCGGGGAGGGGCCAGGCCGGACAGCCGAGGGTCGAGAAGCTGAGCTTCACGTCATCCTCCTCAGCATGGAAGGGGTCACGCGATTGCGGACGGGCCGCCCGCGGAAGAAGCGCTCCAGGTCGTCGAGCACGAGGCTCGCGATCGCGCGGCGGACTTCGCATTGGGCGGCGCCGACGTGAGGGGTGAGGATCGCGCCCCGCGCCCGCCGCAGCGGATGCCGGGGCGGCAGCGGCTCCTCGGGATCGGTCACGTCGAGCGCGCAGCGCAGCCGCCCCGAACGCACCTCGCGCGTGAGCGCGGGCAGGTCGACCAGCCCGCCCCGAGCGACGTTGATGACGGTGGCGCCATCCGGAAGGCGGGCCAGCGCGGCGGCGTCGACCAGGCCGCGCGTGCGCTCGGTCAGGGCCGCGGCCAGCACGAGGTCCCGCGAGCGGGGCAGCATCTGTCGCCACGAGGCGGGCGTGCCCCCCGCCCGGCGGATCTCGCGCGCGGCCACGTAGGGGTCGTGGACCAGGAGGTGCGGCCCGAAAGGCGCGAGCAGCGCGGCGATGCGGCGGCCGATCTGGCCGAAGCCCAGGAGCCCGATCGTGCGACCGTGAAGGGTCTCGCCGCCCGCCCCGTCCCGGTGCAGGCGGGCGTAGATCGCGTTCGAAGGCCGGCGCAAGGTCTCGCGATAACCATCCACCTGGCGTGCGGAATAGAGAAGAAACGCCACCGCCAGCTCCGCCACCGGACGGGCCATGGGGGCGGGCGCGTTCGTGATGGTGAGGCGCGAGAAGAGGGCCTCCGGAAAGCGGCCCTTGACCTCGCCCCCGCAATGGCCGATCACGCGCAGGCGCGGCGCGATGCGGAGAAGGTCCTCCCCGAACCTCGGACTGTCCCAGGTCGTGATGAGCGCGTCCGCGTCGCGAAGGGCGGAGCGCAGAGGCGCGGCGAGGACGCGTCCGGCGACGCGGATCCAGCGGAAGGAGCGGCTCAGCCGCCGGCGCGTGGCGGCGTCGAAGAACGACTGGAAGAGCGGCGCGGGCGCGAGCACGACGACGCGCGGCCGGTCGGAAGCGGGCATGGCCGGATCAGATCGCCTTGACCAGGCCACGGCCCGATTCGGGAGTGTTGCGCACCAGCGATACGACCAGCGCGGCCGCGACCAGGGGCACGAGGCTGGCCACGATCAGGATCGGCGTGAAGGAGAAGCGGTCGGCGACGATCCCGATGAGGTAGGTCGAAAGCAGGGTCCCCCCGCCCGCGGCCGCTCCGGCCAGGCCCGCCACGGACGCGACGGCGCGGCTCTCGAAGAGGTCCGCCGGCAGCGCGAGCGCCATCGTCGACATCACGGCGTACGAGAACGTGGCCAGGGCGAAGCAGGCCACGAGCAAGAGGAACCGGGTGGAGAGGGCGGCGGGGATCAGGGCGAGCACGCCAAAACCGCCGGCCACGATGAGGAAGCGGCGCGCTCGGCCCACGCTCCAGCCGCGGCGGATGAGCGCGCTGGACACGCCGCCGCCGAAGAAGTTGCCGAGGTCGGCGGCCAGGAACGGGACCCAGAAACCCAGCGCGGTCTCTTCGAGCCGGAATCCGCGGCCTACGAGGTAGATCGCGAACCAGTCCGTGATCATGAACCAGACGGGATCGGTGAGGCCGCGGGCAGCGATGGCGCCCCAGGTTTGACGGCGCGCGAGCAGGGCGCCGACGCCGACGGGCGGGGCCGCGGGGTCACCCACGACCGCGGGCACGTCGCCTTCCCGCGCGCGATCCTCGAGGATCTCGCGGCGTTCCTGCTCACCGAGCCGCGGATGAAGCTCCGGCGGGTAGTAGCTGCGGCGCCAGGCGATCAGCCAGAGGAAGCCGAGCGTCCCCGTCATCAGGAACGCGGGCCGCCAGCCTCCGGCCCACACGTAGAGGAACGGCACCAGCACCGATGCAATCGCCGCGCCGAACGACGAGCCGCTGTCGAACAGCGCGACCGCCCATCCGCGCTCCCGTCGCGGGAACCACTCCGCGACCGCCTTGGTCGCGCCCGGCCAGTTCGCCGCCTCGCCCACCCCCAGGAGGAAGCGCAGTCCGCAGAAGCTGCCCAGACCCGTGGCCAGGGAGGTGAGCATGGCCGCGATCGAGTACCAGAGAACGCCCAGGGTGAGGCCCTTGCGCGTGCCAAAGCGGTCGAGGAGCCGTCCCGAGACCGGCTGCATCACCGTGTAGGCGAGGCGGAAGGCGATGATGATCCAGGCGAACTTCTCGTTCGTCCATCCGAACTCCGTCTTCAGGTGGGGGCCGAGGACGCTGAGGGTCTGCCGGTCGATGTAGTTGATGACGGTGGACAGGAAGAGGAGCGTCCCGATCCACCATCGGTATCGTCCGATCATGGGTCGATCCAGGCGCTGGCGACCTGCGGCCGCAGCGCGTCGACGTCCTCGCGGCGCACCCATCCCGTCTCCGGGCGGAGCGCGTTGGCGGCGCCGCAAGCGACGCCCAGGCGCAGCACGTCGACGGGCGCGTCCCCGCGCGCGAGCCCCACGGCCAGGCCGCCGAGCAGGCAGTCGCCGGAGCCGACAGGATGCGCGGCGCCGGGCACGGAGACCCACGCGTGGGCGGCGCGTCCTTCAAATGCCGCCACCGCCCCCGCCGCGCCGAGGGACACGACCGGCATCTGCACCCCGCGCGCGGCCAGCGCCCGCGCCACCCACGCCGCCGCCGCCGGCCCGTCGATGGTCTGGCCGGAGAGGGCCTGCGCCTCCTCGCGATTGGGCTTGACGAGGAACGGCCGGGCCTCGACGGCGAGGCGCAGCCGCTCCCCGCTCGCGTCGACCAGGCAGCGCACCTTCGCCTCCCGCAGGGACGCGACGAGCTCGCCGTACGCGCCTTCCCGGAAGCCGGGCGGCGTGCTTCCGGAGAGGACGGCGACGGCGGAATCGCGGGCGAGGCTCAGGAAGCGCGAACTCAGCTCGTCACGGGTCGCGGGTTCGAGCGCGGGGCCCGGCTCCAGGATCTCGGTGATCCGCGCGCCGCCCTGGTCGCGCATGGCCAGGCACGTGCGCAAGGCGCCCTTCGTCTCCACGCCCACGAACGTGGCGCCACGCGCGCCCAGCGCGTCCTCGAACTCGCTTCGGTGCGCCGCGTCGATCAGTCCGACCAGACGCACCGGCTCCCCCAGCGCGGCCACGGTGAGCGCGACGTGCAGCCCCTTTCCGCCCGGCCAGGACTGCACGCGCCGCACGCGATGCACTTCGCCCGGCCGCAGGAGGTCGAGCTCGAGGGTCTTGTCGACGGAGGTGTTGAACCCGCCGACGGTGATCACGAGGACGCGACCAGCCGCTCGACTTCGGCGACGTCCGCCTGGCGGCCCGTGCCGCCGAGTCCGCGCGTGGAGAGGCTGCCGCAGGCCGCTCCCCAGCGCAGGGAGTCGAGCAACGGCATCCCGCGCAGCCAGGCATGCAGGAAACCCGCGTCGAAGGAATCGCCGGCGCCGGTGGTGTCGACGGGATCGATGCGGAAGGCGGGCACGGCGAGGGGACGGCCGTCCTCGAGGGTCAGGCAGCCCTGGGCCCCGAGCTTGGCGATCACGCGCGTGCGGCCGTTCTCGAGCCGGCGCAGCGCGTCCGCGACGTCGGGACAGCGCGCGATCGCCGCCACCTCGACCTCGTTCGGAAAGAAGAGGTCGGTCTCGGCCAGGGTGGCCACGATGTCCGGATCCCAACGCTCGCTGGGGTCGAACCCGGGATCGAGAGAAGTGGTGAGCCCGGCCGCGTGTGCGCGCGCGAAGAGTCCCCGGATCCCCGGGCGCAGGCCTTCCTGCAGGAAGTAGGACGACACGTGAAGGTGGTCGAAGCCGCGAAAGGCGCGGTCGGGGACGTCCTCCGCGCGCAGGGCGCGGATCGAGCCCAGATACGACACGAGCGCGCGATCGCGCGGCGAAGTGACGGAGACGGTCACCCCCGTCTTGATCTTCGCCTCTGCGATCACGCGCGAGACGTCGATGGCGGCCGCGCGCATGACGTCCAGGCAGAACTCGCCCCAGGGATCCGTTCCCACCTTGCCCAGGAAGGCCACTGGCGTGCCCAGCCGCGCCAGCCCCATCGCGCAGATCGCCGACGCGCTGCCCAGGGTCAGGACGACGTCGTCGACCAGGACCTCCTTGCCCGGGGTGGGCAAGGCGTGGGCGCCCTGGAGGATCAGGTCCACGTTGATCTCGCCCACGACGAGGACCCGCTTCATCCTGCGGAGGCGATCAGGCCCGGCGGTGGATGGCGAAGTCCTCCACGACGCGGCTGATCACGCCGTCGTCGGAAGGCATGTCGGGGCGAAGGCCGATGGTGAGGCAGCGGAAGAACGCGAGGAGCTGGCCGACGAGGACGTCGAGGACGGGAGCCGCCTCGTCGCTCACCGCCTCCAGGCCGGGGAGGTCCACGACCAGGTCCCCGGAGCCCCCCAGGTCGGCGGGCACGTCGTGGCCGACGATGACCTTCGCCGCCCCGAGCTTCTTGCGGTCGAGCTCGCGAATGAGGTCCACCTCGAAGGCGCGGACCACCGGGTCCGCGGAGAGGAAGCAGACGACGAGCGCGCCCCGGTCCACCGCGGCCATGGGTCCGTGGCGCAGGCCCAGGTACGTCTCCGGGAACGTGGTCACCTCGCCCGCCGTCATCTCCAGCATCTTGAGGGCGCTCTCGCGCGCGGAGCCGTAGCGGCAACCGCTGCCGAGGTACACGGCCGAACGATACTCCGCGCGAGCCAGGCGCGCGAGCGAATCCGCGTAGCGCAGGAGGAGCTCCGCCCCCAGGCGAGCGAGGGTGGCGCCGCGCGCGCGATAGCCGGCCGCGTCCCCGGTCAGGCCCAGGATCTGCCCGGCCAGGACCATGTTCGTGAAGCTGCTGGTCATGACCAGGCTGCGGTCGCAGGTCTTGTCGTTGAGGACGACGGTGGTGACGCGCGGATCGTCGTTGTAGCTCGTGGCCAGCCGGCCGGCACGGTTGCACGTGATCACGAGGTGTCGAACGTCCGAGTCACGCAGCGAGTCGAGGACGCCGCAGCTCTCCGGGCTGTTGCCGGAGCGGGCGAGCGAGACGAGAAGGCACGGGCCCGCGGGCGGCAGCCATCCGCTGGGGTGGGTCAGGACTTCGCCCGCCGCCACCGCGTGCACGGGCACGCGCAGCTTGGCCTGGAGCGCCGGCGACAGGCACTCCCCCGCGTAGAGCGAGCTGCCCGACCCCGTGAACACGATCGTGCCGGGCTGGCCCTTTCCGGTCACGTGCGCGAGGGCGGCCGCGATCGCGGGCAGCCGCGCGGGCACGCCCTCCGCGGTTTCCAGCCACGTCAGGGGCTGCTGGCTGATTTCGCGAAGCGTGTGACGATAGCCGGCGCGGTCCTGCTCCTCGGGTCGGGCGCCCAGGAGGCGGGCCACCTCCACGGAGCGGCCACCGAGGAAGGCAAGCCAATCGTCGACGGATCCGCGCAGTCGGGAATCGACTTCGGCGGCCTGGGTCACGGAGTGGGGCCCCGGAAGCGCCATGCGGAGGTATCGGGCGGGTTTGACATCGAAGGGACGATCCCTATAAAAAGAAAGCGTCTGAAGGTTATCGAAATGAAACGAAAGAGTCAATCCATTTTGCGGGCCGTGGCGAAGGCCCCTTCGACGGCCGCGGGGCCCTCGCTGGCCACCCTTTCCGTCTCGCATGGCAAGCGGGTTCGGCTGTGGAGGATGCTGTACGGCCACGGGCCGCGCAACGGCACCCTGGCCGTCTTGCCCCTCGATCAGGGACTTGAACACGGGCCGGCCGACTTCTTTCCGAACGCCGCCGCCGTGGATACCGACTTCCAGTTCCGCCTCGCGGTGGAAGGCGACTACTCCGCGATCGCGCTCGGGATCGGCCTGGCCGACAAGTACATGAAGGAGTACGCGGGCCGGATCCCCCTCATCCTGAAGCTCAACGGCAAGACCAACATCGCCGACGACGGCGACGCCGTCTCGTCCCTCAGCGCGAGCGTCGAGGACGCGGTGCGGCTGGGCGCCGATGCCGTCGGCTTCACGCTGTACGTGGGGTCGCCGCGCGAAGACGTGGGGATCCGCGATTTCCAGAAGGTCCGCCAGGATTGCGAGCGGCTGGGCATGCCGGTCGTGATGTGGGCCTATCCGCGCGGCCGGGCCGTCAACGCCCGCGGCGGCAAGGGGACGCTCTACGCACAGGACTACGCGGCGCGCGTGGCGGAGGAGCTGGGCGCGGACCTCGTCAAGCTGCACGAGCCCGAGGAGGACAACGAGCGCTGTCCCGAGCCGTATCGTTCACTGAAGGAGGCGCCCCCGGACCGGCTGCGGCGCGTCGTGCGCTCCGCCGGCCGGGTGATGGTCCTCTTCTCGGGCGGCGTGAAGCAGGACAACGACGCGGCCGTGCTGCGCAAGGTCGCCCTGTACATGGACTCGGGCGCCACCGGGGTGATGTTCGGGCGCAACATGTGGCTGCGCCCGTTCGATGAGGCCGTCGCCCTCACGCGCCAGGTCCACCGTATCCTCAACCGGCATCCGCGCTAACCTGGTCTCTCGGAGGTCCTCATGAAAACAGGCCGCAGGCAATGGCTGGCCCGCGTGGCCGCGGGCGGCGCGGGCGCGCTCCTTCCCTTCGCGCGCGCGGGCGCGGAGCCGAGCCAGGCGCGGACGCCGTCGACCGCCCCCGCTCCGCCGCCGGCGGCCGCGCCCACTCCCTCTCCCGCCGCGGGCGAGCTCGCCCTGAAGGATTTCCAGCCCCGCAGCATGCTGCACGTCGAGGAGCACAAGGTCGCCCGCGCGCGGTTCCCCGTGATCGACGTCCACACGCACCTGTCCTGGTCGGGCGGACTCAAGGGCACGGAGACGATCCAGTTCCTGGCCACCCCGTCCGACCTCCTGCCCGTCATGGACCGCAAGAACGTCCAGATCATGTGCAACCTGACCGCCGGCACCGGGCCCGCCCTGGCGGCCTCGATCCAGCGCTTCGACCAGGCCGCGCCCGGACGGTTCCTGAGCTACACGGAGCCGATGTGGGCGCGCACCAACCAGCCCGGCTACGCGCAGGCGCAGGCGGACGAGATCGAGAAGGCCAAGCGGGCGGGCGCGCACGGCGTGAAGGTCCTGAAGACGCTCGGCCTCTTCCTGCGCGAGAACCTCACCTCCGGGCCCCTGGTGAAGGTCGACGACCCGCGCTTCGACCCCATGTGGGACGCCTGCGGGAAGGTGGGGATCCCGGTCTCCATCCACGTCTCCGACCCCGAGGCGTTCTTCACGCCCATCGACCGCTTCAACGAGCGCTACGACGAGCTGGGCCACCACCCCGACTGGTCGTTCCACGACCACGATTTCCCGAGCAACGCGGAGATCCTGGCCGCCCGCGACCGCATGCTCGCGCGCCACCCCGGCACCCAGTTCATCCTGCACCACGTCGGTCACGACGCGGAGAACCTCGCCTTCGTGAGCGAGACCCTCGACCGGTTCCCCCACACGACGGTCGAGATCGGGGCGCGCATCGGCGAGCTGGGCCGGCAGCCGCGCACGGCGCGGAAGTTCTTCGAGCGGTACCAGGACCGGATCCTGTTCGGCACGGACGCGGTGCCGCCGCCGGACGGCGAGAACTACCCGCAGCAGGTCTTCAGGGACGAGCTCTACGAGATCTACTTCCGGTTCCTGGAGACGGAGGACGAGTACTTCGACTACGCGCCCGCGGCCATCCCGCCGCAGGGCCGCTGGCGCATCTACGGCCTGGGCCTGCCGGAGTCGATCCTGAAGAAGGTCTACCACGACAACGCGGCGCGGATCCTGGGGATCAAGAGCTGAGGCGGCGGTGACGCGCGGCGGGCGACGGTGACGCGCGGCGCGGAGCCGGTTGCGCTCCGCGTGATGACGGCGGACGACATTCCCGACGGCCTGCGCCTGTCCGCGGCCGCGGGATGGAACCAGACGGGCGAGGACTGGCGCTTCCTTCTCGAGGGCAACCCCGGTCGTTTCGTGGCCGCCGTCCGCGACGGCCGCGTGATCGGCAGCGGGGGCGCGGTGTGCTACGGGTCGGCCCTCGCGTGGGTGTGCATGATCCTCGTGGATCCGGAGGCGCGCGGTCACGGCATCGGGACGCAGATCGTGCAAGGCGTGCTCGATCGCCTCACGGACCTGAGCGCGGTCGGCCTCGATGCCACG
>WNFM01352518.1_pt5 | contig 36353 bp, 31 predicted proteins | sample 5400271 | NCBI WGS metagenome assembly WNFM01 (sample SAMN13153352, study PRJNA577476) | soil metagenome | isolation source: 60 cm saprolite on Douglas fir-dominated hillslope | place: USA:California | collected 2013-09-17 | reverse complement strand
CACTTATCGCGTGCGGAGAGGATAACCTCAAAAAAGTTCAGGTAGCACCGAAAATATCGATTTGCTATTCTTTTGTTGCAAAATTGCAACAAAACTTTAATGGCCGAAATGACCAGCACCTAGGCTGAAAGTCTTGTGGAAGTGGCGTGCTTCGTGACAAAAAGAATCGACAAGAATCGATGCTTTGCCAGAATTTGTTTCGTCAGCACTGCAAGTCAATTCCGCCAAGGCGCTTGACCTGACCCATTATGAATGTAGAGGGCAAGGGCGATCTCTGATGCCATGGTCAGGGCTACCCCTGTTATGGAACAAAAATGAAGGGAGGCGAAGCTAGCAAAATTTGCCGAATGTAATTATTGTAATAAGAGAAGGGCGAGGCGAAGATTATTTGCAGCCTTCATCCTGTGCCACCTAGACTGCAGCCGACGAGGCGCAAGAATTGTTGCAATTATGATCACGCTTCACACGTTTGTGACTTTTTTGCAACGAAACGATACCGCCTGCATCGATTTGCATTATCTGGTTTGCGGCAAGAAAGCGGCTCCGGCATCACCGCGGCGGTGATTTCCGCTTTGCATGTGTGCCGCTGGTACCGCCGCAGCCGCAAATAGGGTCTAAACCCAAGGGTTTATTCTTTGCGGCACGCGTGATATAGTAGAAAGCTGTTAAGAAGTGGGCCTCGCGCCCCTTTTTTATTTGTATTGCCGATTTTGGCGTATTGCGTTGGGGGGTGCGGGTGGGCGTTGTCGCGCTTTACGGTCTCGGCGCAGGACAAGTTGAGGGCCCCATGGCGACAGATGTAATAACCATCGTGAAAGCGACAGTCGCTGGGCTCGGATTCGAGTTGGTGGATTTTGAGCGTGCTGGCGGCGGGATGATGCGGGTGTATATCGATCATCCGAACGGCATTTCGGTCGAAAATTGCGCGGACGTCAGCAACCAGCTCACGCGCGTCCTGATGGTCGAGAACATCGACTACTCGCGACTGGAAGTGTCTTCACCCGGTCTAGATCGGCCGCTCAAGACCCTGGAGGACTTCAGTCGATTTGCGGGGGTCTCGGTAAAGGTGCGGCTGAACGCGGCGATCGATGGACGCAAGCGTTTTGACGGCGTGATCGAATCGATCGCCGACGAGGCGATTACCTTCAGGCTTCAGGACGAGGCGGCGGCAAAGGCCAGGCCTTTGAAGCGCGGCAATGCCAAGGCCAAGGCCAAGGCGCTTGTCGAGGCGGAGCCGGCCGAAGCAAAACGCATTACGGTAATGCTGAACGATATTGAGCGAGCGCGGCTGATCCCTGATATCTGAGTTGGCGCTAAAATTGAATGTGCAGTCGGAGAAAAATATGAGTCGTGAAATTCTGTTGCTGGTTGATGCGCTGGCGCGCGAAAAAAGCGTTCCGCGCGAGACCATCTTTATCGCCCTGGAGATGGCGCTGGCATCGGCAACCAAGAAAAAACTTGCGGACAAGTTCCTGCAGGAAGAGGCCGATGTTCGCGTCGAAATCGATCGGCAGACTGGCGAATACCATGCGTTCCGCAGCTGGACGGTGGTGCCCGACGAGGAGCACGAAGAGCCGGCGCGGCAGATCGCCATTACCGATGCCCCCGAACGCGGCGAGAATTTGCAGCTCGGCGATGTCATTGAAGAACCGCTGGAGGCCGTCGATTTTGGCCGGATCGGCGCGCAGACAGCCAAGCAGGTGATCCTGCAGAAGATCCGTGATGCCGAGCGCGAACAGATCCTGAACGATTTCCTGGCCCGCGATGAGCAACTGGTGACCGGCACGATCAAGCGCATCGAGCGCGGCAATGTGATTGTCGAGTCGGGCCGCATCGAGGCTCTGTTGCCACGCGACCAGACCATACCCAAGGAAAACCTGCGGGTGGGCGACCGCGTGCGTGCCCTGCTGCTGAAGATCGATCGTAATCTGCGCGGTCCGCAACTGGTGCTGTCGCGCGTCACGCCCGACTTCATCAAGGTCCTGTTCGAGCTCGAAGTGCCGGAAATCGAGGAAGGCCTGCTGGAAATCAAGGCGGCGGCACGCGACCCCGGCATGCGTGCCAAGATCGCGGTCAAGTCCAACGATCCGCGTGTGGATCCGATCGGCACCTGTGTGGGCATGCGCGGCTCGCGCGTCCAGGCTGTAACCGGCGAGCTGGCCGGCGAGCGTGTCGACATCATCCTGTGGTCGGCGGATCCTGCCCAGTTCGTCATCAATGCCTTGGCGCCCGCCGAAGTTACCTCAATCATCGTCGATGAAGAAAAACATGCCATGGACGTCGTGGTCGACGAGGAACAACTGGCCCAGGCGATCGGGCGCGGCGGACAGAATGTGCGCCTGGCATCGGAACTCACCGGCTGGCAGTTGAACATCATGACCGAAACCGACGCCGACCAGAAACGCGAATCGGAGCACGGCGCCATCCAGCAGCTGTTCATGGAGAAGCTGGATGTCGATGAAGACGTGGCGCAGATCCTGATCGATGAGGGTTTCAGCAACCTGGAAGAGGTTGCCTATGTGCCCTTGCCTGAAATGCTCGAAATCGAGGCGTTCGACGAGGATACCGTCAACGAGCTGCGCCGCCGCGCCCGCGACGCCCTGGTCACCGATGCCATCAAGTCCGAAGAGACGATGGAGACCGCAGCGGACGATTTGCTGAGCATGGACGGCATGGATGCCGAAACTGCACACAAGCTTGCCAGTCACGGTGTCCGCACCATGGATGATCTTGCTGATCTCGCCATCGACGAGTTGACCGAAATGACGGGTATCGAGGTTGAGCGCGCCAAGCAGCTGATCATGACGGCGCGCGCACCGTGGTTTGCGGAACAGACTGCCTGATCCGGTTGTGCGACGGATGTTCGCAGTGGACGCGTAGTGGACAACATAACTGCATCAGATTGATAGGTATCGAATGGCCCAAACGACGGTTGCCCAATTTGCCAAAGAATTAAAACTCACTGATGAGGTGCTCCTTGAGCAGCTCAAGGCTGCGGGCGTGTCCAAAAAAGCCGCAGGCGACAAGCTCGCCGAGGAAGACAAGGCGCGCCTGCTGACCTATTTGCAGGAGGCGCACGGGCACAAGGAAGAAAAGAAGAAAATCACTCTTACCCGCAAACAAACCAGCGAGATTAAAAAATCGGATTCGACCGGCAAGGCGCGAACCATCCAGGTTGAAGTCCGCAAAAAACGTACTTTCCTGAAAGTCGACAAAGCCGAGGCGGTGGAAGAGCCGCAAAAGCCGGTTGAAGCGCCGCAACCCATCATCGACCAGGAAGAGATTGCCAAGCGCAAGGCGGAAGAAGAGCGCCAGGCTGCGCTGGTGGCCAAGCAAACCGAAGAAAAAGCCAAGCTGGCGCCGAAGCGCCGCAGCAAGAAAGCGGAAACCGAGGAAGCCAAAGAGGCTGCTGATGCCGCCGAGGCGGCTGATCTGGTAGCGGAGGCGAAAGCCGCCAAGCGTGCCAAGGATGCGCCGGCCGAGAAGCCGGCGGCAGTTGCGCCTGCGGCAGCAACCAGCCCTGCCAAGGGTGCCGCAACTGCGGTCGACGCCGCCGGGCGTCCACGCATCGGCGAGCGCGTCGTTCTGAAAAAAGACCCGGCTCCCGCTAGCGAGGGCACGCTGCATCGGCCTGCCGCCAAGCCGGGCGAAAAGGATGCAAAGGCCGCTGACAAGAAGGGTGCGAAGAAAATCGCCAAGCCGGCAGCGACCTCATGGACCGATGACGCCAACAAGCGCCGTGCCATCAAGACGCGGGGCGATGCCTCGGGCGGTCGCGAAGGATGGCGCAGCCGCAAAGCCAAGTCGCATCACGATGACGGCGAAGAAAGCAATTTCCAGGCGCCGACTGAACCCGTTATCCGCGAAGTCCTGGTGCCGGAAACCATTACCGTCGGTGAACTGGCACAGAAGATGGCCGTGAAAGCTGCGGAAGTGATCAAGATCATGATGAAAATGGGTTCGATGGTCACCATCAACCAGGTGCTGGATCAGGAAACCGCCATGATTCTGGTCGGCGAAATGGGCCATACCGCGAAGGCGGCCAAGGCTGACGATCCCGAATCCTATCTGGCTGAATCGGACACCCACAGCGACGCGGTTGCCGAACAGCGCCCGCCGGTAGTAACGATCATGGGCCACGTCGATCACGGCAAGACCTCGCTGCTCGACACCATCCGCAAAGCGCGCGTCGCTTCCGGTGAAGCCGGTGGCATCACCCAGCATATCGGCGCCTATCACGTAGAAACCCCGAAGGGTGTGATTACGTTCCTGGATACGCCGGGCCATGAGGCGTTTACCGCCATGCGTGCGCGTGGTTCGCAAACGACCGATCTGGTGGTGCTGGTGGTGGCCGCCGATGACGGCGTCATGCCCCAGACCAAGGAAGCGATCGCCCATGCCAAGGCCGCCGGCGTACCGATGATTGTGGCCGTCCAAACCTGGAACGCGTCAAACAGGATCTGGTTGCGAACGATGTGCTGCCTGAGGAATACGGCGGCGAGGTCATGTTTGTGCCAGTCTCGGCAAAAACCGGAATCGGTATCGACAAATTGCTGGAAGCGATCCTGCTGCAATCCGAAGTATTGGACCTGAAAGCGGTCAAGCAGGCGCCGGCCAAAGGGGTGGTTATTGAAGCGCGCCTCGACAAAGGTCGCGGCCCGGTAGCCACCATCCTGGTGAAGTCCGGCACCCTGAAAAAAGGCGATATGTTGCTGGCCGGGGCGGTATTCGGCCGGGTGCGCGCCATGCTTGATGAAAACGGCAAACCCGTTAATGAAGCCGGGCCATCGATTCCAGTCGAAGTGCAGGGTCTGACCGATGTGCCGGTGGCCGGTGAAGACATGATGGTGCTGAATGACGAACGCAAGGCGCGTGAAATCGCCCTGTTCCGCCAAGGCAAGTTCCGCGATGTGAAGCTGGCCAAGTTGCACGCCGCCAAGCTCGAGAACGTGTTCGAGAACATGGGCGAAGGCGCCGTCAAATCGCTGGCCGTCATCATCAAGGCCGATGTGCAGGGCTCCTATGAGGGACTGGCCTACGCCTTGGGCAAACTTTCCACGCCGGAAGTCCGGGTCAATGTGGTGCATGCCGCCGTGGGCGCGATCACCGAGTCGGATATCAACCTGGCGCTGGCATCGAAAGCGATCGTCATCGGCTTCAATGCGCGCACCGATGCCGGCGCCCGCAAGTTGGTGGAAACCTCCGGCGTGCAAGTGCGTTACTACAGCATCATTTACGAAGCAGTCGACGATGTGAAGGCGGCCCTGAGCGGCATGCTGTCGCCGGAAATCAAGGAAAGCATCCTCGGCACCGTGGAAATCCGCAACGTCTTCAAACTGTCCAAAGTCGGCGCGGTGGCCGGTTGCTATGTGCTCGACGGCATCATCAGGCGCTCCTCGACGGTGCGCCTGATTCGCGATGGTGTGGTCATCCACACCGGCGAACTCGATTCGCTGAAACGATTCAAGGACGACGTAAAAGAAGTGAAGGGTGGCTTCGAGTGCGGCCTGTCGCTGAAGAATTTCAACGACATTGCCGTCGGCGACCAGCTCGAAGCATTCGAGCAGGTTGAAGTGGCGCGCACCCTCGCCTGATCTGAGAATCGCGACAGGGCGCACCGTGAAAAATGGGCGCCCCGAAACATCATGTCCAACGAAACCCGCAACCGCAAAATCGCCGACGCCATCCAGCGCGAACTCTCCGAACTGATCCGGCTGGAGCTGCGCGATCCGCGCGTCTCCATGGTCACGCTGACCGGTGTCGAAGTGACGCGAGACAACGCGCACGCCAAGGTATTTTTCACCTCCCTCGGCACCGAGGAGCAGGTGGAGTCGTGCCAGCACGGCCTGCAAAGCGCCTCCGGATTTCTGCGCTCGCAACTCGCCAACCGATTGCCGATCCGTACCGTGCCCGCGCTGCATTTCTCCGTCGACACCTCGATTGAGCGCGGTGTCCGGCTGTCGAAGCTGATCGACGACGCGCTCGCCGACGATAGCAAACACGCAGAATAGTCGGCCAGGCATGAGCACGAAGCGCCGCGCGTTGACAGGCGTACTGCTGCTCGACAAGCCGGCCGGATTGTCCTCGACGTCCGCGCTGGGCCGCGCCCGATGGATTTTCCAGGCGGAGAAAGCCGGCCACACCGGCACCCTCGATCCCTTCGCCACCGGCCTGCTGCCGATCTGCTTCGGTGAGGCCGCGAAATTCGCGCGCTTCATGCTCGATGCCGACAAGGGCTATCGCGCCACGCTGAAGCTGGGCGAAAGAACCCCGACCGGCGATACCGAGAGCACGCCCTGCGAACTTCGCGAAGTGAACGTCGACGAGGCCAAAATCCGCGCGGTACTGGCCACCTTCCTGGGGCCGCAAACGCAAATTCCGCCGATGCATTCCGCGCTGAAGCAGGGCGGCGTGCCGCTATACAAGCTGGCGCGCAAAGGCATCGAGGTCGAGCGCGCCGCCCGCGCGATCACCATCGATTCCCTCGAGTTCGTTTCATTGGACGGCCAACAATTGGTGATTGATACCCGCGTCAGCAAAGGCAGCTACATTCGTGTCCTTGCCGAGGATATCGGCGAGGCGCTGGGTTGCGGCGCGCATCTGACGGCACTCCGGCGAACCTCGACCGGCGGATTTTCGCTGGCCGACGCATCGACCCTGGAAGAACTGGAGGGCCTGGCCGCCGAGCAGCGAGACGGCCGCCTGCGCGCACCCGATGCGCTATGTCCCGCATTGCCGGCAATCACCCTGGATGCTGTCGACAGCAAAGCATTCGGGCATGGTCAGGTGCTTGCCGTGCCCGACCCGGGATCAGGCGAATTCCGCGTCTATGCCGGGGATGGGCGTTTTCTCGGCATCGGCACCGCCGCCGCCGCGGGCGATCGCGCTACGTTGACGCCATTGCGCCTGATGTCGGGCGCTTAGCAGCGGTTTGGCGTAAAAATTGAAACTCCAGCATTGGCGCGGCTTCCAGGCCAAAAATGCCTGAAAAGGCGCACCAAATGGCGTTCTACGGTTTTTAAATCCCGCAAAATTGATCAGGCAGAGCCCTTTTTCCGGCTCATGCGGATTGCGCCCAGCCCCCGTTTCAGCCTATAATTCGCCTCCCGCAATGCAGCTTGTTTCAGTTCCCGGCTGCGGTGCCGCAAGTATCTGCGCAAGGTACGTGAATCGAGAACAGGAAAGACAATGGCCACCACCAGCAAAACCGCAGAAGTCATGCAGCAGTATCAACGCGCCAAGGGCGACACGGGTTCCCCGGAAGTCCAGGTCGCACTGCTGACCAACCGCATCAACGAACTCACCGATCACTTCAAAAAGCACGTCAAGGACCACCATGGCCGCCGCGGTTTGCTGCGCATGGTCAGCAAGCGCCGCAGCTTGCTTGATTACCTGAAGCGTACCCAGATCGAATCCTACCGCTCGCTGATTGAAAAGCTCGGCCTGCGTAAATAATCGCGAATTGAGCGAATCCGTTTCGATAAAGCCCCTCTGAATCTCACTTCAGCGGGGCTTTTTCATGTTTAACCTGAGGTGGCATCTGGCCGCCCTCAGTTCGATACCGACAAAGATTTACACAAAGCGAAACTTAAGAAGGGAATTCCCGAATGAAAGCCATTAAAAGAACATTGCAGTACGGGCGTCATACATTGACGCTGGAAACGGGCGAGATCGCCCGTCAGGCAGACGGCGCCGTGCTGGTCTCTCTCGACGATACCGTGGTGCTGGTCACCGCTGTCGCGCGCCGCGAGGCCAAACCCGGCCAGGATTTTTTCCCGCTGACCGTCGATTATCAGGAAAAAACGTTTGCTGCCGGCAAGATCCCCGGCGGTTTCTTCAAGCGTGAAGGCCGTCCCTCCGAGAAAGAAATTCTCACCAGCCGTTTGATCGATCGTCCGCTGCGTCCGCTGTTCCCGGATGGTTTTTACAACGAAGTGCAGATTATCGCCACGGTACTGTCGTGCAACCCGGAAATCGATCCGGACATTCCCGCCATGATCGGCGCATCCGCAGCGGTGACGCTGGCCGGTGTGCCTTTCGACGGCCCGATCGGCGCTGCCCGTGTCGGCTATCTGAACGGCCAGTATGTGCTGAACCCCACCAAGACCGAACTGGAAACCTCGCAACTGAACCTGGTCGTTGCCGGCACCGAAACCGCCGTGCTGATGGTTGAGTCCGAAGCCTATGAGCTGCCTGAAGACGTGATGCTGGGTTCAGTCGTGTTTGGCCACGAACAGCAGCAAGCCGTGATCAATGCCATTCTCGATCTGGCCGACGAAGCCGGCAAAGACCCCTGGGATTGGACCGCCCCGCTGCCGCCGCAAGCGTTGATCGACAAGATCAACGAGATGGCCGCCAACGATCTTAACGAAGCGTTCCGCATCAAGGCCAAGGGTGCACGCTCCGGCAAACTCGAAGAGATCAAGAACCGCGTCATCGCCGCCCTGTGCACCGATGAAGCCGGCGCGCCCGACAAGAACACCGTGTCGAGCCTGCTGTTCAATATCGAATCCAAAATCGTTCGCGGCCAGATCCTGAACGGCGAACTACGCATCGACGGCCGCGACACCCGCACCGTGCGCCCGATCTCGATCCGCCCGACCATCCTGCCGCGCACCCACGGCTCGGTGCTGTTCACCCGCGGCGAGACCCAGGCAATCGTGGTCGCCACCCTCGGCACGCTCAAGGACTCGCAGATCATCGACGCGCTGCAAGGCGAGTTCAAGGACCGCTATATGTTCCACTACAACTTCCCGCCCTACTCGACCGGTGAAACCGGTCGCGTCGGCAGCCCGAAGCGCCGCGAAATCGGCCATGGCCGCCTGGCCAAGCGTGCGCTCGTCGCCGTACTGCCCAGCGAGGAAGAATTCGGCTATGCCATGCGCGTGGTGTCGGAAATCACCGAATCGAACGGTTCCTCCTCGATGGCTTCGGTATGCGGCGGCTGCCTGGCGCTGATGGATGCCGGCGTACCGATCAAGGCGCACGTTGCCGGTGTGGCCATGGGCCTGATCAAGGAAGGCAATCGCTTCGCGGTGCTGACCGATATCCTCGGCGATGAAGACCATCTCGGCGATATGGACTTCAAGGTCGCGGGCACCGACAAGGGCATTACCGCGCTGCAAATGGACATCAAGATCACCGGCATCACCAAGGAGATCATGGATGTCGCGCTGAAGCAGGCGCGCGAAGGCCGCATGCACATCCTCGGTCTGATGAAGCAGGCGGTTCCGTCGGCACGCGGCGAGCTTTCGCAGTTCGCGCCGCAGATCATCAAGATCAAGATCAACCCGGACAAGATTCGCGAAGTCATCGGCAAGGGCGGCGCCGTCATCCAGGCCATCACCCGCGAGACCGGCACCGAGATCGATATCCAGGACGACGGCACGATTTCCATTGCCTGCGTCTCCGCCGAGGCCGGCGCCGCCGCCAAGAAACGCATCGAAGATATCGTGGCCGAAGTCGAAGTCGGCAAGGTTTACGAGGGCCCGATCCTGCGTCTGCTCGATTTCGGCGCCATCGTCAGCCTGATGCCCGGCAAGGACGGCCTGCTGCATATCTCGCAAATCGCCCACGAACGCGTCAACGCGGTCGCGGACTATTTGAAGGAAGGCCAGATCGTCAAGGTCAAAGTGCTGGAAGCCGACGATAAGGGCCGCGTGCGCCTCAGCATGAAAGCCCTGCTGGATGCGCCCGCCAAGGCAGCACCGGCCGAGGCCGCCCCGGAAGCTGCGCCGCAGGAGTAACGGCACGGTTCAGGGCAAGGCAGTTGAAGGATTGCAAAAGCGGCCTCCGGGCCGCTTTTGTTTTTGCCCATGTGGTCGGTTAGCATTTGCCCGCCCCAGCTGGCAGCCTGCGGTTTTCGTTGCGGTATAGACGCTTGCCGGCGTATAATCCGCCTTCGCTTGAATGTCCGCACGGGGTGTAGCGCAGCCCGGTAGCGCGCCTGGTTTGGGACCAGGATGTCGTAGGTTCGAATCCTATCACCCCGACCAAAAAGTCCGCGGGCCGCTCAAGAGAAATGTCCGACGTGCGTTTGATTTGCGCCCGTAGCTCATCTGGATAGAGCACCGGCCTTCTAAGCCGGGGGTAACAGGTTCGAGTCCTGTCGGGCGCGCCAACATCAAAGTAGCGTATCGCGTGTACCTGCTTGCCTCGTTGCGTTGCCCGCCGGGTTGGTTTTTTGCATCGTAATTGCTATAATTTGCAACATTGCGCCCGTAGCTCAGATGGATAGAGTACTTGGCTACGAACCAAGGGGTCGTGGGTTCGAATCCTGCCGGGCGCGCCAATTCAAAACGCCACCTTTGGGTGGCGTTTTTTATTTGATGGTTGCGAAGGCCTCGCTACCGGGCCGGATGGGCCGGCGGCTGCCGCCAGCACTTTGGCCAATTAGGGGATAGTATGGTCGTAGCGCACGCCGGATTCGGTCGCTGTCATGACCGTGTTCCGGTCGCAGGCAACCACGAAGAAGCGTTCACAAATCCAGATGACGCAATCGGACGGATCGACGCAAGCAACAGTCGCAAGACGTGGATGGTCAATCCGCGCGATGCTGTATTTTTTGATCCTTGCCACCGTTCTGCCGCTGGTCGCTCTGCGGGTGTATTCGCTCTACCATGAATACCTGCATGATCAGGAACAGGCGGCGCAGTCGGCGCTCAGCCTCGCACGCGTAGCCGGAAACGATATCGAATCGTTCATCGAGGAAACCCGGCAAATGATGTCGAAGCTGGCCGCACGGCCGCGCATCCGCAAGATGGATCCCGCCGACTGCGATCCGATTTTCAGCGAATTCAACGACCTGTATCCACAGTTTGCCAACTTCAGCCAGGCGAATCTTGAAGGAAAGCTGATCTGCTCGACCAATCTGCAGCCAAACGGCAGGCAGACGGTGATCCGCGATACGGTCTGGTTCAAGCGCGTGATCAGCGAAAGGAAATTCATCGTTGCGCCGCCTTACCTTGGCCCGGTCACCCAGAAAGTTGTCTCCGTCCTTGCGCATCCGGTATTCGGCGAAAGCGGCGCGCTCGTCGGCTCGATTCAGCTGCCGATCGACCTGATTAATTTCAAGCTGGTCGCCGGACCCACGACGCTACCCCAGACCACGGTGATCGCGGTCGTGGATTCGAATGCAACTATCGTCGCGCGTTCGCAAAATGCCGAGGCTTACGTCGGCACCAGGCGGCTCGATTCACCGATCATACGTCTGGTCCTGGCGCAAAAATCCGGCACCGCGCAATCCACGTCCGCGGAACAGATTGAGCGCGTTTACGGTTTCGTACCGATCAAGGGCACGGATTGGTATGCGCTTGCCGGGATCGCCTCATCCGTGGTGTTTGCCGACGCCAAGAGTAGTGTGATCCGCAACGCCTCGATGGGTGCGGTGATCGTGTCGCTGGTGTTCATTCTGGCCGTTTACCTGGGCAAGAAAATCGCCGCGCCCATCACCGCCATGGGCAACGTTGCACGCAAAGTGGCGGAGGGCGCCCGGGACCAGCGCGTGCCGGTCGAAGGCCCGTTGGAAATCAGCGATGTCGCCGCCCAGTTCAATGCCATGCTCGATGCGCGCGAACGAAATGAGCAGGCGTTGGCGGCCAGCGAGCAGCGCATGAACCGCGTGCTGAGGGGCGCCAATGACGGCTGGTGGGATTGGGATATGGACGCCGATGAACTGTTTTACTCGCCGCGCTGGTGGGAAATGCTGGGGTATACGCCGGACGAACTTCATGTCGACACCAACCTGTGGCGCGATCTGCTGCATGCGGACGATATCGAGCGCGTCGACCGTGATTTCGCCGACCTGCTGGCGCATGGTCCCGATATGTACGAGATGGAATTCCGTTTTCGACACAAGGACGGCCGTTACATCCCCCTGCTGACACGCGGCAGCATCCTGCGCGACGCCGCAGGCCGGGCCGTGCGCGTGTCGGGGGTCAATGTGGATTTGAGCGAGCGCAAGGAAGCGGAGCACCGCATCAACAGCCTCAACCAGCGGCTGGAACTGGCCGTGCAGGGTGCCGGTTACGGCATCTGGGAATTTGACTTGGATAGCGAGCGCTTCGTCTGGGACCGCCATCTCTACGTCATTTACGGCCTTACGCCGGAAAATTTCAGCGGCACGGTCGAGGCATGGCTGGCCTGTGTGCACCCGGACGATCGGGCCCTCGCATGGCAGCGGTTTGCGGATTTGCTCGCCGGTCTGCAGATCGACGCCATCGAGTTCCGTATTGTTCGCGGCTCGGACGGCGAAGTGCGCTTTGTCGAAGCCAATGGCTATCTGCAGCGCGACAGCGCAGGGCGGGTGCAACGTCTGGTGGGCATGAATCGAGACATTACCGAACGCAAGCAGGCCGAGTCGCTGCACGCCGCCAAGGAAGTGGCTGAAGTGGCCAGTCGCGCGAAGTCCGAATTTCTGTCGCGCATGAGTCATGAATTGCGCACCCCGCTCAATTCCATCCTCGGTTTCGCGCAGCTGCTCGAGCATGACCCGGTGATCAACAGTGCCGAATCGGCACGCAAGAAAGTCGCGCACATCGGCAGTGCCGGCCGGCATCTGCTGCAAATGGTCAATGAGGTGCTGGATCTGTCGCGCATCGAGGCGGGGGCGCTGACCCTGTCGCTGGAGTCGATCGAAATCGGCAAGCTGGTCGGTGAATGCATCGCGCTGACCACTCCGCAGGCGGACGACCGCGGCGTCCGCTTCGAATTCGCCGGGACGATGAAGAAGAACTGGATTCGCGCCGACCGTACGCGGCTGCGACAGGTGATGGTGAATCTGCTGTCGAACGCGATCAAGTACAACCGTCGTGGCGGCCAGATTGCCGTCGATATCGGCGGCGACAGCGGGCGTGTATCGATCGCTATCCGCGACACCGGCAGCGGCCTTAGCGCCGCGCAGATCGAGGGATTGTTCCAGCCGTTCAACCGTCTTGGCGCCGAAGTCAGCGGCATCGAGGGGGCCGGCATCGGTCTGGTGATCGTGAAGCAGCTGTTGCATGCCATGAACGCCGGCATCGAAGTAAGCAGCCAGCCCGGAGCGGGCTCCACGTTTACCCTGCGCTTCGTGCGCGCTACGGCCGGCGCGGATGAATCGGGGAAGCATAAGGCTCTGCGGGCGCTGCGCGTGCCGGTGGCCGCCGACGGCACGCGATTCACGGTGCTCTATATCGAGGACAATCCGGCCAATGTGGAACTGGTGCAGGAGACGCTGAAGCTGGACCCGCGAATCCATCTCGAAGTCGCCGTCGACGGCGAATCGGGGCTGGCCGCGGCGAGCGGATTGCGGCCGGACCTGATCCTGCTCGACATCAATCTGCCGGGACTCAACGGCTATGAAGTGATGAAACTGCTGCACGCCGATCCGCGACTGGCCGGCATTCCCTGTATCGCCCTGTCGGCGAATGCAATGAACAGCGAGATGGTGCGCGCACGTACCGCCGGATTCGCGGACTACATCACCAAGCCGTTCGACATCGAACTGCTGCTATCGAAGCTCGATTCGTTCCTGTCCCGGCGCTAGTTGGCCCGAGCGGGCAATGGGTAAAAAGACGCAGAACGCCATTTGGCGCGCCGTTCCAGCCTTTTTTGCCCCAAACGCCGCGCCCAGAGCCGACCTTCGTTTACAAAAAATAGGCGGCCCGCAAATAGCGCTATGCGCCCGGGCGCCCATCTCAACGGTTCGGTTGCGGGGTGATGCGCAGATAGGGCCTGACCGCCTTGAATCCCTTGGGAAACTTCTGCTTGATCAATTCCGGATCCTGCAGCGACGGCACGATGATGACATCGTCGCCGTTTTTCCAGTTGGCGGGTGTGGCCACGCTGTGGCTGTCGGTCAGTTGCAGCGAGTCGATGACGCGCAGGATTTCGTCGAAGTTGCGTCCGGTGCTGGCCGGGTAGGTAAAGCTGGTGCGCAATTTTTTCTTCGGATCGATGATGAACACCGAACGCACCGTCAGCGTGTCGTTGGCATTGGGGTGGATCATGTCGTACAGGTTCGACACCTTGCGGTCCGGGTCGGCCAGGATCGGAAAATCGACATGCGTGTTCTGGGTTTCGTCGATATCGCCCAGCCATTTGTTGTGCGAGTCGACGTCGTCGACGCTGATCGCCAGCACTTTCACATGGCGCTTCGCAAATTCGCTTTTGAGCTTGGCGGTGGCGCCCAGCTCGGTGGTGCACACCGGCGTGAAATCCTTGGGGTGCGAGAACAGCACGCCCCAGGAGTCACCCAGCCACTGATGAAAACTGATCTCGCCCTGGGTCGATTTCTGGGTGAAATCGGGGACGATGTCGCCGAGACGCAAGCTCATGAATTTCTCCGTTCGATTTGATTGGTGATGATGGCCCGGTTCGTGCAGATAAAAGCGGGCATTGCCGGTGCGAACATTTTCCGCCCGCAAAAATCGGGTGACAAGTAATAACTTCTGATTTCCATATAACTTTGCAAGCTAAGAAGCCCGGCCGCGCCGCTCGAGTTGTCCCGCCAGGGCGCGCAGCGCGGGGTCGGCCGCGATCGGCGGCGCGCCCGCGTCCGCCAATGTGCGCAGCAGACGCGCGAGATGATCCGCATGGGGCAGCATGGTGCCGAAAAACAGGATTTGCCCGCCGCGCGCCACCAGCAAGGTGGGAAAATTTTCCACGTCGAGATCGCCGACCAGATTGCTTTCGTTTTCAATGTCAACCCATTCGAAACGCGCCTCGGCAAATTGCCGGCGGCATTGCTCGAATGCCGCACTGCGATAGTCGCGGCAGGTTCCGCACCATTCGGCACACAGGCAGGCCACCAGCAATTTCCCGCTCATTTCGGCGCCGTGCGCCAACTCTGAATTCATGGCAGCTCCGCTTTGCGCCAGATTTGTTCAACGGCCGGTGGCGACTCGCCCATCAGACGGCCTCATCCGCAAATATTTTGACCCGGCGCGGTTTCAGGTACAACACCTTGCCGGGTTGCACATCGAGATGGTCGTAGCGCTCGCGCGACAGCTCGACCTCGACCAGGTCGCCGTTGTCGCTACGCGCCAGCTCCAGGCGCACCAGCGAACCGATCTTGACTGCGTGGTTCAGGGTCGCCTCGAAGGCAGAAGCATCGGGTTTCTCGAAGATGTCGATTTCATGCGGCCGTACATAGGCTGCGTTGCGCTCGTCGCCGGCGAGATGGTCGCGGAAGCGATTGACGTGGCCGATGAACTGATAGACGAAGGGCGTGGCGGGATGGTCATATACTTCTTCAGGTGTGCCAACCTGTTCGATCCGGCCGTGATTCACCACCACCACGCGATCGGCCACCTCCAGCGCCTCTTCCTGGTCATGGGTGACAAACACGCTGGTGAGATTGATATCGTCGTGCAGGCGGCGCAGCCAGCGGCGCAATTCCTTGCGCACCTTGGCGTCGAGCGCGCCGAACGGCTCGTCGAGCAACAGCACCTTGGGCTCAATGGCGAGCGCGCGTGCCAGGGCGATGCGCTGACGTTGTCCGCCGGAAAGCTGATGCGGGAAGCGATCGGCCAGCCAGTCGAGCTGTACCAGCTTCAGCAACTCCATCACGCGCCGCTTGATTTCGCTTTCCGCCGGACGCGATGCGCGCGGACGCACGCGCAGGCCGAAGGCCACGTTCTCGAAAATGCTCATGTGCCGGAACAGCGCGTAATGCTGGAACACAAAGCCGACTTCGCGCTCCTGCACGCGCGTATCGGTGGTGTCCTCATCATTGAACAGGATACGACCGGAGTTGGGTTGCTCAAGACCGGCAATCACCCGCAGCAGCGTCGTCTTGCCCGAGCCCGAGGGGCCCAGCAGCGCCACCAGCTCCCCCGGCTGGATTTCGAGATTGACGCCGTTCAGCGCTTCAAACGTACCAAAGCGCTTGGTGACGTCGATGACCTGGATGCTCATTTGCTGAACTCCTTCCGTTGTCGGGCTTCGACAAACACCTTGATCGCCAGTGTCACCAATGCCAGCAGCACCAGCAGGGAGGCGCAGGCAAAGGCGGCGGCGAAGTTGTATTCGTTGTAAAGAATCTCCACATGCAGCGGCAGTGTGTTGGTAAGCCCGCGAATGTGGCCGGATACCACCGACACCGCGCCGAATTCGCCCATGGCGCGCGCATTGCACAGGATCACGCCGTAGAGAATGCCCCATTTCACATTCGGCAGCGTCACGTGCCAAAGCGTCTGCCAGCCATTGGCGCCCAGCACGGCAGCGGCCTCTTCCTCTTCACGACCCTGCGCCTGCATCAGGGGAATCAGCTCGCGGGCGACGAACGGGAAGGTGACAAAGATGGTGGCGAGCACGATGCCCGGCACCGCGAAAATGACCCTGACATCGTGCTCCTGCAACCACGGTCCCAGCCAGCCCTGCAGGCCGAAGATCAGCACATAGATCAATCCCGAAATTACCGGCGATACCGAGAACGGCAGGTCGATCAGGGTGATCAGCAGGCTTTTGCCGCGAAAGTCGAATTTGGCGATGGCCCAGGCGGCGGCGACACCGAACACCAGGTTAAGCGGTACCGCGATCGCCGCCGCGATCAGCGTCAACCGGATTGCCGACCAGGCATCGGGTTCGCGGATGGCGTCGAAATAATAGGTGGCGCCTTTTTTGAAGGCCTCGGCAAACACGGCCGCCAGCGGCACGAACAGGAACAGCGCCAGATAGATCAGGGCGATGGCGATCAGCAGCAGCGGCACCCACGGAACCGGGCGCTTTCGCGCACGAATCGCAACACCATGTGCAAGCCGGCCGGCGGTAGGCAATACGGCGGCCATCAGGCGTTCTCCTCGCCACGGCGGCGGCGTATCCACCATTGCAGCGCATTGATGACGAGCAACAGTCCGAAAGCAGCGACCAGCATCACCACCGCCACCGCCGTCGCGCCGGTGTAATCATATTGCTCCAGCTTGGTGATGATGATCAGCGGCGTGATCTCGGATACCATCGGCATATTGCCGGCGATGAAAATCACCGAGCCGTATTCGCCGAGTGCGCGTGCGAATGCCAGGGTAAAGCCGGTAACCACGGCCGGCAACACCGTCGGCAGCGTCACCCGCCAGAACGATTGCCAGCGACTGGCGCCCAGCGAATGCGCGGCTTCTTCCAGTTCCGTTTCCATGTCCTCCAGCACCGGCTGCACGGTGCGCACCACAAACGGCAGGCCGATGAACGTCAGCGCGACCAGCACCCCCAACGGCGTGAATGCGACCTTGATGCCGAGCGCCGCCAGCGGTTTGCCGAGCCAGCCATTGGCCGAGTAGATGGCAGTCAGGGCGATGCCCGCGACGGCCGTCGGCAGCGCGAAAGGCAGATCGACCAAGGCATCGATCAGGCGCTTGAACGGAAATCGGTAGCGCACCAGCACCCACGCGACCAGCAGCCCGAATACCGCATTGATCAGGGCCGCCAGCAGCGAGGTGCCGAAGGTGAGCTGGTAGGAAGCGACTACGCGCGGTGCGCTGACCGTGGTCCAGAACGAGTCCCAGTTCAGTGACGCGGTCTTGATGAATGCCGCCGACAGCGGGATCAGCACGATCAGGCCGAGGTAGAACAATGTATAGCCCAGCGCCAGGTTGAAACCGGGCAGGACGCTGTGGGGACGATTCAGAACGGCGCGCATATACCTGTCTTTCAAATGGCGATTGTGAACGGCGGCGAATTGTCTGGTGCAGCCGACGAACCCGGCGAGGAGGCCGCCGGAGAGCGTTGACCCGCCGATATCACCGGACTTGGCGCATCGACGTTTGGCAAGGCGCCGCGCTTGATCAGTGCGCGCAGCAGGCGTGCGCCGAACGGCCATTCGCCGAAGCCGCTATCGACATTGATATGTCCGGCTTCGCCCAGATCGATGAACTGGCTGCCCCAGCGTCGCGCCCACTGCCGTGCGGCGGGCAGCGGCATCCACGGATCGTTGCGGCTCGCGACCACGGTGGAANNNTGCGTTGCGACAGCCCGAACAGCCTGGGGTCGGCAGGTGCCACCAGCAGCGCCGCGCGCACCCGCGCGCCCAGCGAGCGGGCGGCGCGCACGCTGGCGAGGCAACCAAAGCTGTGCGCCACCAGGATCGCGTTGCGGCCGGACAGGCGCACGCGCTCGCTGATGGCATCCGCCCAAGCCTCCAGATCGGGATCGCTCCAGTTGCGCTGCACGACGCGCTCGAATTGCGGGTTGCGCGCATGCCATAGCGTCTGCCAGTGGGCGGTGCCGCTGTCCTTGAGTCCCGGCACGATCAATACCAGCGGCTCGACGGCATCTGTGTCCCGCAAGGGTCGCTGCCGCGACCGGGCGGAGCTCATGCGGCCTCTCGGGCAAGCGTGGTTCGCGGGAGGCCAATATGGAAACCGTGGATCAGGTCGAAGCCGATTTCACGCGCCAGTTCTGCCTGCTGCCCGGTTTCAACCTTGCGCGCCACGACCCTGAAGCCGGCGCGCTTCAGCGAGTGCAGCATTTTCCCGGCAAGGGCTGCGCTCTCCGTCGGCGGCATATCGGCCTGCACATAGTGCGGCTCAGCCAGGAACAGCCTTCCCAGGCCGGGATCGGTAATGCTGTTCACATGAATCATCACACCGTAACCGCGATTGCGATAACTCAATATCGATCGCACCAGCAGTGCGGGATTGGACAGGGCCTCGTTCGGCAAGCTGATGACGACGCGCTCCGGTTTCACGCCGAGTTCGCCGAGTATCGACTCGAACACCAGACCATGTTCATTCGCCACGGTCGTCAGCAGGCGCTGCTCCACATTCAGGAACAGCTTGCCGTGCGGCGCAGCCTGGTGAAAATAGTTGATGGCGTGCAGGGAACGGGTTAGGCGATCGAGTTTGACCAGCGCGGCATCGTCCACTGCCTGCGCAAACAGATGGTAGGGCGCCAGGGCATTGCCGCCGGCCGAGGCCACGCGCAGATAGCCATGATGGCCGATCGCATCGCCGCCGTTGGCAGGCACGATCGGCTGGAACACGCTGGCCAGCCGCGATTGGTGGAACTCGCCGACCACCCGGCCATCGGCCAGGGTGGTCAGCGGAAATCCACTCAGCGCGGGATGGATCAGGTGCCCGACTGGCGCCACATGCGGCGGATCGTTGCCGCCTTCGTGTTCATTGATCGAGGCATTCATGAGCGGATCCGCCTTATTTGCTGCCAGGCTGGTAAATCTGGTCGAACACGCCGCCATCGTCGAAATGCGTTTTCTGCGTCTTGCGCCAGTCGCCGCTGATCTCGGCGAGGGTGAACAACTTCAACCTGGTGAAATTTTTCTCGTATCTGGCGAGAACCTTGTCATCGATCGGGCGGTAGAAATTGCGCGCGATGATGTCCTGCCCGTCGGCGCTGTACAGGTACTGCAGATAGGCTTCGGCGACCTTGCGCGTGCCGCGCTTGTCGACGACCTTGTCGACCACGGCCACGGGCGGCTCGGCGAGGATGCTTTGCGAAGGCGTGACGATTTCAAATTTGTCCGCGCCGAATTCCTTCAGCGCCAGATAGGCTTCGTTTTCCCAGGACAGCAGCACATCGCCGACGCCGCGCTCGGCGAAGGTCACCGTCGAGCCGCGCGCGCCGGAGTCGAGCACCGGCACGTTTTTATACAGCTTGCCGATGTACTCGCGCGCCTTGGCTTCGTTTTTGCCCGAGTTCAGAAAAGCATAGCCCCAGCCGCCCAGATAGGCCCAGCGCGCGCCGCCCGAGGTCTTGGGGTTGGAGGCGATCACCGACACGCCCGGCTTGATCAAATCCGGCCAGTCTTTCACGCCCTTGGGGTTGCCCTTGCGCACCAGGAACACGATGGTCGAGGTATAGGGCGCGCTATTGTGCGGCAATCGCGACTGCCAGTTTTCCGGCAGCAGCTTGGCCTTGTCGGCCAGCGCATCGATGTCGTAGCCGAGCGCCAGGGTGACGACGTCGGCTTCGAGCCCGTCGATCACCGAGCGCGCCTGTTTGCCCGAACCGCCGTGCGATTGCTTGATGCTGAGCTTGTCCTTCGTTTTGGCTTCCCAATCCTTGATGAAGGCCTTGTTGACTTCCTGGTAGAGCTCGCGCGTGGGGTCATAGGAAACATTGAGCAGGGTGGTATCCGCGGCGTAGGCTGAAGAAATACCGGCGGCAACCAGTACCGCGCCATTGATGAGCCATTGTTTGAGTGACATGTTGTTCCTTGAATGAATGGGTGCTTTTTCCGCTGACGGGAAAATAAAAAAACAAAAGCCCAGTATCGGCGCGGTTTTCCAGGCATTTATGGCCTGGAAGCCGCGCCGGTTCTAGAGTTTCAGTATTAAAAACGTGCACAGGCTGTGCACAGAGCGCTGGCGTGTCAGCGCGACTGACATCGCGTGGCGCGCGTTTGCGCCACCCGCTCGCGCATTCGCGCCTGATGGTCCACATCGGCAAGCGCCGTTGTCGCGCGGTATACCTCGCCGATGCACAACACCGCGGGGCCGGAGAGTTTGAGCGTGGAGGCGCTCAAGCCGGCGAGATTCGTATGAATGCGGCGTTCCTCTGGCAGCGTGGCCGATTCCACCACCACCACCGGCGTGTCGGCCGGCTTGCCCTGCGCGATCAGGGCGGCGGAAATCTGCGGCGCCTGGCCGGCCGCCATGTACAGCACGGCGGTGTCGGCATTGAGTACACTGGCCGCCCACGCGCTTTCGTTTTCATCCGGGCCGATACGCGGCGTGGCAAAAGCCACGCTGCGCGCCAGGCCGCGGCGCGTCAGCGAGATGCCGAGCTGCGCGCTGGCGGCCAGTGCGGCGGTGATGCCGGGCACCACTTCACAGGCGATACCGGCGGCTTTCAATTCGTCGATCTCCTCCTGCGCGCGGCCGAACAGCATCGGGTCGCCGCCCTTGAGGCGCACGACCGTCTGATAACGCGCGGCAGCCTCGACCAGGTTGCGATTGATGAAGCGCTGGTCGGTCGATACTTGCCCGGCGCGTTTGCCGACCGCGACTTTCCTGGCGTTCACGGCCAGCGCCACGGTATCGGGGTGCACCAGGGCATCGTAAAAAACGATATCGGCGGCGGCGAGCAGACGGGCCGCACGCAGCGTCAGCAAATCCGGGGCGCCGGGCCCGGCGCCGACCAGATAAACGGTGGCGGTGGGGTCAGACATCGCTCGGCTCCGCCAGGATGGTGCCCGCGGCCACAGTGGCATTTGTCGCCTCATCCAGCAAAATAAAACAGCCGCTGCTGTGATTTTTCCAGTAGGCATCGACCATGATCGGCTTCGCCGTGCGAATCGTCAGCTCGCCGATATCATTGGTTCTCAACGTCGTTGCCGGCTCCGCATTCAAGGTGAGGATGTCGTAATGCGAGTTCACCGCGGCGACCGAGGCCTTCACGGTGCGCGTGCCGCATTTGAGCAAATAGCGGCGCGTGGTCGACAGCGGCTCATTGCCCAGCCAGCACACATTGGCGCGGACCTGGTCGGTGACGCGCGGCGGGTGAAAGCGGTCGGCGATCACATCGCCGCGCGAAATGTCGATCTGCCGGTCGAGCGTGATCGTCACCGAATCCTGCGAGCCTGCCGATTGGGTATTGCCCTCGAGGGTGATGATTTCCGCGATGCGCGCGGTTTCGCCGGAGGGCAGCACCACGATATGGTCGCCGACCTTGACGCGGCCGGATTCCACGCGGCCCAGATAGCCGCGGCTATCGTTGTCCGGGCCGAAGCGCACGCGCGACACCAGCTGCACCGGAAAGCGGAAGGCCGGCTGCACGGCACGCTCGGCGCGCACCGTCTCCAGAAACTCGAGCAGCGTGGGGCCTTCATACCAGGGCATATTGTTGACGCCGTCGACGTCACGCGCCACCACCATATCGCCTTTCAGGGCGGAAACCGGAATGAAGGAAATATCGCGCACCCCCAGCTCGCGCGCTATTGCGCCGAACTCGGCCTTGATCTTTTTGTACACATCCTTGCTGTAACCGACCAGGTCCATCTTGTTGATCGCCACCACCACATGCGGCAGGTCGAGCAATACCGCGACGGCGGTGTGGCGGCGCGACTGCGGCAGGATGCCCTTGGCGGCATCGACCAGCACGATCGCCACATCGGCGGTCGAGGCGCCGGTGACCATATTGCGCGTGTACTGCTCATGACCCGGGGTGTCGGCGATGATGAAGCGGCGGTTGGGGGTGGCGAAGTAGCGGTAGGCGACGTCGATGGTGATGCCCTGTTCGCGCTCGGCCACCAGGCCATCGGTGAGCAGGGAGAGATCGATGCTGTCGTGGCCGCGCTTTTCGCTGGTGCGGGCGATCGCGGCGATATGATCCTCGAGGATCGATTTCGAGTCGTACAGCAGGCGACCGATCAGGGTGCTCTTGCCGTCGTCGACCGAGCCCGCCGTGCTGAAGCGCAAGGTGTCGATGGTGGGGGTTGAAGTCGAAACATTGCTCATCAGAAATACCCTTCCTTCTTGCGCTGCTCCATCGAGGCATCCGAGGTCTGGTCGTCGAGGCGCGTGGCGCCGCGCTCGGACAGGCGCGCGATCAGGGTCTCTTCAATGATTTCGTCGACATTGGCAGCATCGGAGGCCACCGGCGCGGTGCAGGTGATGTCGCCGACGGTACGGAAGCGCACCGCCCTGGTGACGATCTGCTCGCCGGTTTTGGGCGGCGTCAGTTCGGTCACCGGCACCAGCAGGCCCTTGCGCTCGACGATCTCGCGTTGATGGGTGAAATAAATCGACGGCACTTCCAGGTTTTCGAGGCCGATGTATTGCCAGATATCGAGCTCGGTCCAGTTGGAAAGCGGGAACACGCGCACATGCTCACCCGGATGGATGCACAGGTTGTACAGGCTCCACAATTCAGGACGCTGATTCTTGGGGTCCCACTGGCCCCATTCATCGCGATGCGAAATGATGCGTTCCTTGGCGCGCGCTTTTTCCTCGTCGCGGCGGGCGCCGCCGAACAGGGCGTCGAATTCGAATTCCTTGATGGTGTCGAGCAGGGTCACGGTCTGGTGCACATTGCGGCTCTCGTCCGTGCGGCGCAGCACCACGCGTCCGCTGTTGATCGAATCGCCCACCGAACGCACGATCAGTTTTTCGCCCAGTTCGGCGACGCGCTTGTCGCGGAAGGCGATCACTTCCGGGAAATTGTGCTCGGTATCGATATGCACCAGGGGGAAAGGAAACTTGTCAGGCCGGAAGGCTTTTTCGGCGAGGCGCAGCATCACGATCGAATCCTTGCCGCCGGAAAACAGCAGGGCCGGATTGCGCGTTTCCGCTACCGTCTCGCGCATGATGTGGATGGCCTCGGACTCGAGCCAGCGCAGATGCTTGCTCAAGGTCGGCTTGCTGACACTGTGGACGGCTGCAACAGTATTCACTTTTGATTTGCCCGGGAAAAGGGTTTCAATAATATTCAGGCTCATGCCGTCACCTTGATCGCGATTTGCGTGTAAGGGGGCGCGGCCGAAGCATCGGCCGGGTTTGCAACAATATGCAGTCCGCACTCCTTCTGATCCTGCTTGCTTTCCCACCACCAGCGGCCGGCGCGCGGGTCTTCGCCGGGCTTGACCGCACGGGTGCAGGGCTCGCAGCCGATCGAGGGGTAGCCGCGATCATGTAGCGCATTGTATGGCACCTCATTGGCGCGGATATAGGCCCACACCTCGTCGTTGCTCCATTCGATCAGGGGGTTGAACTTGGCGAGACCGTGTGCTTCATCGAATTCGGATTCGCCCAGGTTCTGGCGGGTGGGAGCCTGCTCACGGCGCAGGCCGGTCAGCCAGGCTTTTTTCCCGTGCAAGGCGCGCTTCAGCGGTTCGACCTTGCGAATGCCGCAGCAGGCCTTGCGATTGTCCACGCTTTCGTAGAACGCATCGCGGCCCACGGTCGAGACATAATTTTCCACGGCCCCGGCGTCGGGGGTGTAAACCTGCACGGCAATGCCATAGCGCGCCCGGGTGGCGGCGATCAAATCATGCGTGGCCTGCGGCAGGCGCCCGGTGTCCAGGGTAAATGTTTCGATGCCGGGAAACTCGCGCGCGATCAGGTCGGTCAGCACCATGTCCTCGGCGCCGAAGCTGGAGGCGAACACCGCCGGCGCAAAATCCTGCTCGATGCGCGCCAGCAGGGTTTTAAGCCTGGCGAGTTTGTTGTCAATGCTCATACCGCCCTCGTTGCTTTTGCAAATGCCGGTCCGCGCCGCCGGAACAGGGGCTCGGGTTGGTCGGTGGAGGCCTGGTAGACCTCGGTGAAATCCTTGAGCGCCTTGACTGCGGCGTGGATGTCCTTGTCGGCGCGCACCGCAAATGAATTGAAGCCGACGCGATGCATATAGAACAGCTGGTCGCGCAATACGTCGCCAACCGCGCGCAGTTCGCCGGTATAGCCGTAACGATTGCGCAACAGGTAGGCGATCGAATAGCCGCGGCCATCCTTGAAGGTCGGGAAGTTTACCGCGATCAATTGCAGATGCTCGACATCATCCGCCAGCTCGGCCGGGTCTTCATGGCTGTCCAGCCATACGCCGAGGGCGCGCTGGTTGCCGGTAAGGGCGTCGCATTCCGCCAGCCAGACCTTCAGCGGCACGATCAGCTTGGACGAGATCGGCAGAATCTCGGCGATGCCATGCTCGCAGGATTCGACCAGACGCCAGTGGTCCTCGACCACGACGCCGTCGCGGATGATGTGTTGTGCGGGCGAAATCGAGGCGGCATCAGACATTTCCCGTCTCCGTCCTGTCTTTGCGATCGGCCTTATCACCATAAACACGGGTCTTGAAGGGCTCGATGCCCAGACGCCTGACGGTATCGATGAAATGCTCTTCCTCAATGCGCAGATCGACATAGGTGCCGACCAGTTTCTCGACCACATCCGCCATCTCGTCCTGTGCGAACGAGGGACCGATCACCTTGCCCAGCGAGGCATCGAGTCCCTGCGAGCCGCCGATCGACACCTGGTAGAACTCCTCGCCGTGCTTGTCGACGCCCAGGATGCCGATATGCCCGACATGATGGTGGCCGCAGGCGTTCATGCAGCCGGAAATATTGAGCTGCAGATCGCCGATGTCGAACAGGTAATCGAGATCGCCCAGTTTTTCCTCGACGCGGCGCTGGATGGCTGCGGCCACCGGAATCGACTTGGCGTTCGCCAGCGAGCAGAAATCGCCGCCCGGGCAGGAAATGATGTCGGTGAGCAGGCCGATATTGGGCGTGGCGAAACCGATCTTCTTGGCGCGCTCCCAGACTGCGAACAGATCATCCTGCCTCACATCGGCCAGAATCAGGTTCTGCTCATGCGAGACGCGCACTTCGCCGAAGCTGTATTCATCGGCCAGATCCGCCACCGCATCGAGTTGCGCATCGGTGGCGTCGCCCGGGGCAATACCGGTCTTTTTCAGCGACAGCGTCACGGCTGCATAACCGGGCCGCTTGTGCCCGAACACATTGCGTTTCACCCAATTGGCGAAGGCCTTGTTGTCCTGCCGGCGTTGCGCGAAGCTGGCGCTGATCGCCGGCAACTTCGCATATTCCGGATCGACAAAAAACGTCGACACACGCTTCAGTTCCGCCTCGGTCAGGGTCGATGGCCCGCCCTTGAGCGGCTCCCATTCCGCGTTCACTTCGTCGCGGAATTTTTCCAGCCCCAGTTCCTTCACCAGGATCTTGATGCGCGCCTTGTAGATATTGTCGCGACGGCCATAGCGGTTGTAGACGCGCAGGATGGCGTCGAAATAGGTGAAAAGATGCTCCGGCGGCAGGGCCTCATGAATAACATGGCCCAGAATTGGCGTGCGTCCCAGCCCGCCGCCGACCAGCACCCGGAACGCGACATCACCTTTGTCGGTTTTGATGGCTTGCGCGCCAATATCGTGAAACAGGGTGCCGGCACGGTCTTCGAGCGAACCGCTGACCGCGATCTTGAATTTGCGCGGCAGATAGGCGAATTCGGGGTGGAAGGTCGACCACTGGCGGATCAGCTCGGCATAGGGACGCGGATCGATGATCTCGTCATGTGCCACGCCGGCAAATTGGTCCGAAGTGGTGTTGCGAATGCAGTTGCCCGAGGTCTGGATGGCGTGCATTTCCACGCTGGCCAGATTGGCGAGAATATCCGGCACGCGCGCCAGTTCCGGCCAGTTGTACTGGATGTTCTGTCTGGTGGTGAAGTGGCCGTAGCCGCGATCATAGGTGCGCGCGATATGCGCCAGCATGCGCAGCTGCCGCGAAGACAAATGCCCATAAGGAATGGCCACGCGCAGCATCGGCGCGTATTTCTGCACATAGAGGCCGTTCTGCAAACGCAGCGGGCGAAATTCTTCCTCGCTCAATTCGCCGGCCAGAAAGCGCCGCGTCTGGTCGCGGAATTGCGCGACGCGTTCGTCGACAATTTTTTGATCGATGATGTCGTACTTGTACATAAATTACCTTACGAAGACCAATCGGCCGCCGATCAACAGCAGCAATACCACCAGGCTATGGCGAACGAAAATATCCGGCAGACGCGTCGACAGCATGCTGCCCAACGCCACGCCCGGCAGCGAACCCAGCAACAGCGAACCCAGCAGCAACCAATCGATGTGCCCCAGCGAGGCATGACCCAGCCCGGCGATCAGGGTAAGCGGCACCGCATGGGCGATATCGGTGCCGACGATTTTCGCCGCCGATAGTTTGGGGTACAGCAAAACCAATGCGGTCACGCCAACCGCGCCGGCGCCCACGGAAGACAGCGATACCGCCGCGCCGAGGAAAGCGCCAACCAGCACCGTGAACAACGGTTTTTGCCATGCGGGCGCGGTGTGCGTGCTGCGCTGTTCCGCCCAGGCCTGGATGGGCTTGCGATAGACCAAGGAGAGCGCGGTCAGCAGCAGCATCACGCCCAGTGAAAAGGAAAAAATCTGCTCCTGCGAGGCGCTCAGCGCCTTGCGACCGGCCAGCATCGATACCACAAAAAGCGCAGCGGGAATGCTGCCCAGCGCCAGCCAGCCGACGATTTTCCACTGAATGGAATTCTTGATGCCGTGCACCAGTGCGCCACCGGTCTTGGTGATCGAGGCATAGAGCAGGTCGGTGCCGACGGCCACGGACGGGGTAATGCCGAACAGCAATACCAATAGCGGCGTCATCAGCGAGCCGCCGCCGACACCGGTCAATCCGACAATGAGTCCCACGCCGAGGCCGGCAAGGGAATAGGCAATATCCATGGCAATCCTGAATGGCAAGAGCACGATGGTACGGCGGTGTATATAGATTGCGAAGGAATATTAAGTTAATATCAAATAACTTATTGGTCTATGAGGAAATGCCATGACCCTCCAGCAAATCCGCTATCTCTGCGAAGTCGCGCGCCGCGGGCTGTCCGTCTCGGATGCCGCCGCCGCATTACACACTTCGCAGCCCGGCATCAGCAAACAAATCCTGGCGCTGGAAGAAGAGCTGGGCGTGCAGGTGTTCGTGCGCCGCGGCAAGCGCCTGGTCGAGATCACGCCGGCCGGCAAGCGCCTGGTCGAGCTCGGCGAAAAAGTGCTGGCCGACGCCGGCAACCTGAAACGTGCGGCGCTCGATTTGCAGGACGAGGCGGTCGGCGAAATGGTCATCGCCACCACCCATACACAGGCGCGCTATGTGCTGCCCAAGGTGATTCCGGTGTTCTTGAAGCGTTTCCCCAAGGTCTCGCTGTTCATCCACCAGGGCAATCCCATGCAGGTGGCCGCCGAAGTCGCTTCCGGCCGCGCAGATCTGGGCATCGCCACCGAATACCTGGATAGCGTTCCGGAACTGGTGACCTTGCCCCTGTATGCCTGGAACCGCGTGGTGGTTGCGCAAAAAGGCCATCCGATCCTCGACAAGCGCAAGCTCACCCTTGCCGATATCGCCGCCTACCCGCTGGTTTCCTACGATATCTCCATGACCGGTCGCGGCGCCGTCAACCAGGCTTTCGCCGCGCAGGGCTTGGCGCCCACTTTTGTGCTGTCGGCGATGGACTCCGATGTGCTCAAGACCTATGTGGAACTCGGCATCGGCATCGGCCTGCTGGCGGAAATGGCCTACGACCCGAAGCAGGATACGAAGCTGGGGGCGGTCCCGGTCAAGCATTTGTTCCCCGAAAGCGTGACCAAGGTTGCGCTGAAGCGCAATGCTTTCCTGCGGGCGTACACCTATGAGTTGATCGAGTTGCTGGGGCCGACCTTGACGCAGCGGGTGGTGAATGAGGCGTTAGGGAAGTAGAGCGGAACACGGTTCAAAATTGAAAGTCCAGCATTGGCGCCAGTTTCGGGGTATTTTTGCTCGGGAAGGCGCGTGGATGCTGGAGGTTCGATTTTTATTGGAATGGTGCCGACGGCAAAAAACATTGGCACAAGCGCAGGGCGGAGTGCTGCGGGCGTCGATGGCGCATTACAACAGCGCGGAAAAAATCGATCGCCTGATCCGGCATCTGGACGAGGTCATCAGTTCGAGGTCATCAGTCGATCGGGTTAGTCGATCCGAAATAAAAAAACGGGCACCGTAGCGCCCGTTTTTATTGGCAGCCCGTCGTCAGTTCAAATGCGAATGCCGATGCGCATAAACGAAGAAGGTGATGAGCGTCAGCACCATCCACACCGCGAACACGGTGAAGGTCGCCGTCGACAAATCCTTGATGATGTACAGGCAGGCGGCGATGCTCAATGCCGGAATCAGGTAGGGCCCGCAGCACCGGTATGCACACCGACACGACCATGAAAGCCACCAGGGTGCCCATGCTGACCATGTCCCACAGGAAGCCGGAATCGACCAGGCCCGCCACGATGCCGACGCCGATGCAGACGATGACGGTGTTGTTGCGCGGTGCCGCCGTGCGCGTATTCAACTGCCGGAAGGCTTTCGGCACCAGGCCGTCGCAGCTGATGGCGTAGAGAATGCGTGTCTGTCCATAGATCGTTACCAAGGTGATGCTGAACACTGAGATCACTGCGCCGGCGGAGAGCACCAGGGCGGGCCAGGTCTTGCCGGTGACGTTTTGCAGGATCACCGAGAGGCCGGCTTCCTGCCCGGCAAACATGGCGGCGGGTTGCGCGCCGACTGCGCTGACGGCCACCAGCAGATAACCAACCGTGACAATCAGCAGAGCGATGAGGATGCCCAGCGGCACATTGCGCTTCGGATTCCTGACTTCAAGGCCGGCGGTGGCCACGGTATCGAGGCCGATGAAGGAGAAGAACACGGTGCCGGTCGCCGCGGTCACACCGGCCATGCCGGCGAGGCCCTTGCTGTTGTCGGTATTGAAAAACGGCTTGAAGTTTTCCGCATTGAAACCGGAGAAGGCCACCACCACGAAGAACACCAGCACCGCCAGCTTGATCATCACCATCACCGCATTGGCGCCGGCCGATTCCTTGACACCGCGCATCAGCAATACACCGCAGATGATCACCAGTATGATCGGCGGCAGGTTGAACTGGCCGGCATGCATTTCCACCCCATTGGCGCCGGACACGATCATCGGCGAGCGCAGCGTCGCCGGAATATGCCAGCCGAAGGCATTGCCCAGAAAATTGTTCAGATAATCCGACCAGCCGATGGACGTGGCGCTGGCGGCGAGGCCGTATTCCAGCAGCAGGCAGGCGGCGACGATATAGGCCAGGAATTCGCCGACGGTGGCATAGGCATAGGAGTACGCCGACCCGGCCGCCGGAATGCGCGAGGACAGCTCGGCGTAGCAAAGGGCCGTCAGCCCTGCCGTCACCGCCGCCACCAGGAAGGCGAGAATCACCGAGGGCCCGGCCTTGGGCACGGCCTCGGTGAGCACAAAAAATATCCCGGTGCCGATGGTGGCGCCGACACCCAGCATGGTCAGCGGGAACAGGCCCAGCGAACGGCGCAAGCCGCCGGGCTGCGCCTGCCCCTCCGTCTGGCCGGCCTCCTCAGTTTGGTCGACCGGCTTGCAGCGGACCAATTTCCGGCCCAGGGTTTGCGTCGTCATCGAGAATCCAATTCGTGTTGTTGAGGCGAATTTGCGCTTGTCGTTTGCGGCGATGGTTTCAGTGCGTTTTGCGGAGCGCAGTGATTGTGCCTTGTGCCGCCGCAAAAAGACAGCGTGCGCGCCGCTGTGCGAACATTTTCGACAGTTTCCGGCCGGCAGCCTAATATATCGCCTCACCCATCTTCGTCGCGCCTGATTGGCGCGACCCCTCCATCGTGGCTGTCGCTCCGCACGCCGTCCCATCCTCCAGTCAAGCCGGTCCAACCCAAGTCGTCGGCTTTTTGCTGCTGCCCGGATTTTCGCTGTCGGCACTGGGTACGGCGATCGATGCGCTCACCCAGGTCAATGCGGCAACGGCGTCGCCGCGTTACGAGGTTTGCCTGATCAGCGCGGAAGGACCGGCGGTGAAGAGCTCCAGCGGTGTCGCGGTGCAGGTGGCGAGCGGCCCGGACCGTACGCCGCCGCTGGATGCCTTGTTTGTGCTCAGCGATGCCTCCTTGCCGCAGCATGGTCACGAGTCCGTTGTCGCCTGGTTGCAGAAGCTCGCCGCCAGGCCGATGGTGTTTGGCGGGGTGGGCACCGGCGCCTGGCTGCTGGCGCGCGCCGGCCTGCTTGCCGGACACCGGGCGACGATCCATTGGCCCTATGCCAATTTGTTTGCGGAAAGTTTTCCCGATGTGCGGGCGTCAACGAACCTGTTCGAGATTGACCGCGACCGCCTCAGCTGCGCCGGCGGCAATGCCAGCTTTGATCTGATGCTGGCCTGGATCGCCCAGACTGCGGCGGCCAATGTCGCCGAGGCCGGCGAGCTGATCACCGAGCTGATGGATCACTTCGGTCACGAACGGCAGCGCGGCCCCCGGGAGCATCAGCGGGTCCCGTTGTCGGCGCGTATCGGCGGCGGCCAGCCGAAACTGACCGAGGCGGTAGCTCTGATGGAAGCCAATATCGAGGAACCCCTGCCCACCGAAGAAATCGCCCGCCTCGTCGCCGTGTCGCGGCGCCAATTGGAACGCCTGTTCAAGCAGTACCTGAACAGCCTGCCTGCCCGCTACTACCTGGAACTGCGCCTGACGCGGGCCCGCCAGCTGCTGCAAAAAACCAGTCAGTCGATCCTGCAGATCGGCCTGTCCTGTGGCTTTTCTTCGGGCCCGCATTTTTCCAGCGCCTACCGCAGCCATTTCGGGCTGACGCCGCGCGAGCAGCGCAGCAAGCGTTTAGGCGGCCTGGCTTCCGGCGGTGCCGATATGCCCGAGGTATAAATCGACGTCGCTTTGTTGATATGTACGGGCGTCCGTCTCGCCTAAAATGCTTCATCATTCCGTTTGTACCGTGCCATCCGTGGAGAACCTCATGCGCAAGACCAGCCCGCCGACCGCCCCAGCCATTTCATCACCCATCACCCGCGCCGCTTTCGATGAAGTGATGGTGCCCAATTACGCGCCGGCGGCGTTCATCCCGGTGCGCGGTCAGGGTTCGCGCGTCTGGGACCAGGCGGGACGCGAGTATGTCGACTTCGCCGGTGGCATCGCGGTCAATTCGGTGGGCCACGCCCATCCGCAGGTGGTGAAGGCGCTGACGGAGCAGGCGAACAGGCTGTGGCATGTGGCCAATGTGCTGACCAATGAACCGGCCATCGCCTTTGCCCGGGCGCTGATCGAAAAAACCTTTGCCGAGCGCGTGTTTTTCGCCAACTCGGGCGCCGAGGCCAACGAGGCCGCCCTGAAGCTGGCGCGCAAATGGGCCTCCGATCATTTCCCCGCCGCCGGCGCCGAACACGGCGAGACCGATAAATTCGAAATCGTTGCCTGCCTCAATTCTTTTCACGGGCGCACCCTGTTCACCGTCAGCGTCGGCGGCCAGGCCAAGTACACGCAGGGCTTCGCGCCGCTGCCGGCGGGCATCAGCCATGTGCCCTACAACGACATCGCGGCCCTGTGCGCCGCGGTGAGCGACAAGACCTGTTGCGTGATCGTCGAACCCATCCAGGGCGAGGGCGGGGTGACGCCCGCGACCCGCGAGTATCTGCGGGCGGCGCGCGCATTGTGCGATCAACACAAGGCACTGCTGATATTCGACGAAGTGCAATGCGGTTCGGGCCGCACCGGACAATTGTTTGCCTATATGAAATACGGGGTGACGCCGGATATCCTGACCACGGCCAAGGGCATCGGCGGCGGCTTTCCGCTGGGCGTGATGTTGACCACCACGGCGATCGCCGCCAGTTTTGCGGTCGGCGCCCACGGCAGCACCTATGGCGGCAACCCCCTGGCCTGCGCGGTCGGCCTGGCGGTGCTGAATATCATCAGCGCGCCCGAAACCCTGAAAAATGTGGACGCGCGTCACCGGCAAATCGTCGCCGGCCTGAATGAACTCAAGCGCAAATACCAGGTGTTCACCGAGGTGCGCGGCGATGGCCTGCTGATCGGCGCCGAACTCGCCGAAAAATGGAAGGGCCGCGGCAAGGACATGGTCAAGATGGCCGAGAAACACGGGCTGATGCTGTTGATCGCCGGTCCCGATGTGATGCGCATCGCGCCTTCCCTGCTGATCACGCAGGACGATGTCGAACAGGGCCTGAAGCGCCTCGACGCCACCGTGGCGGAATTGCTGGCCGCAGAAACCTCGGCTGCGGCCTGATGCCCGGACGCGGAGACAGCCCATGCTGATGCTGCGGCCCGGCCGGATGGCGGATCTGGCGGCGATCGAGGCCATCGCCGCGCGCAGCGCAGTGGGCGTCACCTCGCTGCCGCCGGATCGCGAAAAACTTCACGACAAGCTGCTGTCCTCGGCGCACTCGTTTGCCGCCGAAGTCGACAGCAACGGCGAGGAAATCTATTTCTTTGTCCTGGAGAATATGGCCACCGGCGAGATCGTCGGTACCAGCGGCATCGTCGCCTCGGCCGGCTTCCACGATCGTTTTTACAGCTACCGCAACGAGATCATCGTCCACGCCTCGCAGGAGCTGAAAGTCAGCAACAAGATCCACGCCCTGCATCTCTGCCACGACCTCACCGGCTATTCCCTGCTGACTTCGTTCTATATCGACCCGGCCTACCGACAGAGCGAATGGCCGCAATTGCTGTCGCGGGCGCGGCTGCTGTTCATCAGCGAATTTCCGCACCGCTTCGCCGACAAGATCGCCGCCGAGAACCCGGGCTTGTGCGACGAGCAGGGCCGCTCGCCGTTCTGGGATGCGGTCGGCAAGCGTTTTTTCAATATGGAATATCCGCAGGCCGAGCGCCTCTCCGGCGGGCGCAGCAAGACCTTCATCGCCGAACTGATGCCGCAGTACCCGATCTATGTGCCCCTGCTGCCAGCCGATGCGCAACTGGCGATCGGCCAGCTCAATCCTGTGGGCGAGCTGCCGTTTTCCATCCTGCTCGACGAGGGTTTCGAAGCCGATACCTATGTCGATATCTTCGATGCCGGCCCGACCGTGGAGGCCAGGGTGCAGGGACTGCGCACGGTGCGGGCCAACAAGCGGCTGAACGTGAACCTGGTTTCTGCCACTGGCGGTGTGTCTGCCGTGCCCTGCATCATCGCCAGCGCCACCACGGAATCGTTTCGCGCCACCATCGCCAATGCCGTCCTGCAGGCCGGTGAAATGGGCGAGGAAATTTTGCTGACGCATGAAGTCGCAGCACGGCTTGAGCTCGAGCCCGGCGATGCGGTGCGCGCGGTGCCGGTAAACGGCGCCTGGGGAGCGGCACGGTGATGATCGTGCGCCCCATCGCCGCCGCCGATTTGCCGGCACTGCTGCAACTTGCCGGTTCGGCGGGCGTGGGTTTGACCACCCTGCCGGCCAATGAAGAGCAATTGAAAAAACGCATCGATGCCTCGCTGGCCTCGTTTGCGGGCGGCGCGGCGCGCGCCGATGAAATGTTCGTCTTCGTGCTGGAAGACCTGGCGGCGGACAAGGAACAAACGGAACAAACGCGCATCGTCGGCATCTGCGCCATCGCCGCTGCCGTCGGCCTGCGCCAGCCCTGGTATTCCTATCGTGTCGGCCTGGTGGTGCATGCTTCCCAGGAGCTGGGGATCTTTACGCAGACGCCCACCCTGTTTCTGTCCAATGATCACACCGGGCAAAGCGAGCTCTGTTCCCTGTTCCTCGACCCGGCGTATCGCGTCGGCAAGAACGGCAGCCTGCTGTCGAAATGCCGCTTCCTGTTTCTGGCCCAGTTTCGCGAGCGCTTCTCGAAAAAAATCATCGCGGAAATGCGCGGCGTGTCTGATGCGAATGGCAAGTCCCCATTCTGGGACAGCCTGGGCCGCCATTTTTTCTCGATGGAATTCGGCGAGGCCGATTACCTGACCGGCATCGGCAAGAAATCTTTTGTTGCCGAACTGATGCCCAAGCATCCGCTGTACAGCTCCTTTCTGACGCCCGAAGCGCAGGCCGTGATCGGCAAGACCCATGAAATGACGCGTCCCGCGCTGGCAATGCTGGAGAGCGAAGGCTTTCGCTATGAGGGGCATGTCGATATTTTCGATGCCGGCCCGGCAGTGGAATGCGATATCGACGATATCGGCGCGGTGGCCGCCAGCCGGATTTACCAGGTTGGTGCCGACAGCACCGCTGCGGCCGGCACACCCGAAGTCACCTTTCTGCTGTCGAACACCAGCCTGGACGGATTTCGCGTGCTGCTGGCGCGCGCGACCCCGCAGGGCGAGGTTTTTCCGCTAAGCGCCGAGCAATGCGCGGTGCTGGGCGTGAAACCCGGCGATGCGGTGCGCGCGGTACCGCTGTCGCCCAGGGACCGCGCCATCTGATTCCGCGCCAGTCTTCTCTCATCGCGACGTCCCAATCGCGAGCAACTCAACCGACACTGATGATGCATCGCCTATGAAAACCCATTGGATCAACGGCCGCTGGCAGCAAGGCAGCGGCGCCGAATTTTTCTCGGCCAACCCGGCGAGCAATGAGCAGGTGTGGCGGGGCCGCGCCGCCGCGGCGGGCGATGTTAGTGCCGCCGCGGCGGCTGCCCGCACCGCGTTTCCCGCCTGGGCCGACCTGGGCGTTGAAAAACGCGAAGCCATCATCCGCGAATTCGCGCGCCTGCTGACGGAACATAAGGCGCAGCTTGCGCACACCATTGGCCGCGAAACCGGCAAGCCCTTGTGGGAAGCCCTGACCGAAGTCGCGACCATGGCGGCCAAGATCGATATTTCGATCCGGAGTTATCACGAGCGCAGCGGTTATAAATCCACGCCGCAGCCGGATGGTGCCGCCGTGCTGCGCCATCGTCCGCATGGCGTGGTGGCGGTGTTCGGGCCCTACAATTTCCCCGGGCATTTGCCCAATGGCCATATCGTGCCGGCGCTGCTGGCGGGCAACGCGGTGATTTTCAAGCCGAGCGAGCTGGCCCCGGCCAGCGCACAAGCCACGATCGAGCTGTGGGCGCAAGCCGGGCTGCCGCCCGGCGTGCTCAATCTGGTACAGGGTGCGCGCGACACCGGGGTAGCCCTGGCCAATCATCCGGAAATCGACGGCCTGTTTTTCACCGGCAGCTCGCAGACCGGCCACGCCCTGCATCGACAATTTGCCGGCCAGCCGAACAAGATCCTGGCGCTGGAGATGGGCGGCAATAATGCGCTCATTGTCGGCGAGGTGGGCAATACCGATGCGGCCGTGCATCACATTGTGCAATCGGCATTTATCTCGGCGGGGCAGCGCTGTACCTGTGCGCGACGCCTGCTGGTGCCGGCAGGTGCGCGCGGTGATGCCGTGCTGGCGCGACTGGTTGATGTCGCAGCGCGCATCGAGGTTGGTGCATTCGATGCCGAGCCGACGCCGTTCATGGGCGCGGTCATCAATAGAGCGGCTGCACAGAAATTGCTCAGTGCGCAGTCCGCCATGCTGGCGCGCGGCGCAAAGGCATTGCTGGCGATGAAGCTGCTGATTGAAGGCACTGCACTGCTGTCGCCGGCCATCATCGACGTCAGCGGCATTGCGGATTTACCCGACGAAGAGTTTTTCGGCCCGCTGTTGCAGGTGATCTGCTATCGCGATTTTGATGAAGCCATCCGCATCGCCAATGCCACGCGCTATGGCCTCGCCACCGGTCTGCTTTCCGACAGCCGTGCGCAATACGCAGAGTTCGAACGCCATATCCGCGCCGGCATCGTCAACTGGAACCGCCCGCTGACGGGCGCCTCCAGCGCCGCACCCTTTGGCGGTGTCGGCGCCAGCGGCAATCACCGTGCCTCCGCGTATTACGCCGCCGATTACTGCGCCTATCCGCAAGCCTCGCTGGAAAGCGAGACCATGGTGTTACCCGACAAACTGAGCCCCGGACTGAGCCTATGAGCGCTGCTGAATTCAACTTCGACGGCCTCGTCGGCCCCACGCATAACTACAGCGGCCTGTCGTTCGGCAATATCGCCTCCAGTATCAACCAGGGCGCGGTCGCCAATCCGAAATTGGCCGCGCTGCAGGGACTCGCCAAG
>WNFM01344027.1_pt2 | contig 36364 bp, 38 predicted proteins | sample 5400271 | NCBI WGS metagenome assembly WNFM01 (sample SAMN13153352, study PRJNA577476) | soil metagenome | isolation source: 60 cm saprolite on Douglas fir-dominated hillslope | place: USA:California | collected 2013-09-17 | reverse complement strand
AACTGACCCGCCCGGACGGGGAAATCCGGGCGGGTCGCGTTGATCGGCGCAGGGGATCGGGGGGCGTGAGCGCCGATCGGGGCTGTAATCCGGGCCTTTTCGGCCCGTTCATCCATTAGTCTCCGCAACTCGCCGAAAGGTTCAAGTCGATTTTTTAGGATCCCGGGCGATTTTTTGGCGCGTCCCGTGCGCCGACGATCCGGGGGTTTGCAGGAAAGTGCAAGTCATTTCAGTATATTACCGAGGTCACACCTGGAATGATCCTTGGCGGCGCCCGCTCCCAAAGCCTTAAGCGGCAAAATGGCCTGGCGGTCGATTTGGTGCGTCGGGCCCCCGCTTCGAAGTCCGTTGGGGCCGAACCGCACGCGGTAGCATTCTGCGCCTTACGCCCCCGACCGACTCGGGGACCGGCGTTGTGCCAAGCATCAATGCCACCGCCTGCGGCCTACTCCTTCACGGCGATGAAACCGACCACCTTCGATTCTGACTGCATTTGCCGAACGATTTTGCCGACCTCGTCCTTCGGCAGCTTAGTTTCGGAGAGGCGAATGCGGTAGAGCTGGCCTCCCATGTTCAGCGGTCCCTCGACCAGCGTGGCCTTGTAGGCGCCGAGAAAGTTGCTGATGTCGTTCGCAGTGGCTTGCGGCGCAAAGCGTACGACGGCGAAGGAGCCCTCGCTCGGCGCACTCGCGAGACCCGGACCGCTCGGGACGCCTTGCTCTTTGACCACGACCGCGGCAATGACAACCGCTTGCACGAAGATCGCAATAATCGCGGCGGCTGCCGACCAGGCGAGCGTGCGCGGGGTGAGGCTCGACAGGAGCTCAGAGATGCGGCCGCCGAGATCGAACGAGCGTTCGCGCCGCGGCGCGCGCGCCTCTTCGGCATCGATAGCGGCGAACAGCTTTTCCATGGCGCGCGCCGACGGCGCACCGAGCGTCTCGTTGAGGTGGATCGTCTCGGCCAGCTCTTCGCGGACGAGATCATAGCGCCGCGCCAGTTCGCGGTCGCCTGCAAGCGCTTGTTCCACGCGGTCGGCGTCGCGACGACTCAGCGTCCCTGCGGCGTGCCATGGCAGCAGGGCCTCGATCTCATGGCGCTCCGGCTCCTTATTGATCGCGTTCATGGCCAACCTCTTTCAATTCCTCCGGCCTTAAGCAGCTCCGCGAGCCGCTTGCGCGCGTAGAACATGCGCGTCTTGACGGTGTTTACCGGTATGCCGACGATCTCGGCGACTTCTTCAACCGATTTCTCGTGGTAGTACACGAGGTCTACGATTTCCCGATGTTCCGCCGAAAGTCCCATCAGGCACTTTCGGATGATTGCACTCTTGTCCTTCTTCTCTAGCGCGGTCGCAGGATCGTCCGACGAATCTTCGATCGCGCCCGCAGTTTCTTCGTCCAGCTCCTCGTCCGACCGACGTCTGAGTGCCGAGATGGCCTTGAAACGCGCGATGGCCAACATCCATGTCGACACCGTCGACCTACCTTCGAATCGACCAGCTTGACGCCACACGTCCAGAAACACCTCGCTGATCAGGTCCTCCGCAGTAGCCTCATTGCGAACGAGACGCGCGACGAAGCGAAACACGCGAACGTGGTATCGCGCGTACAGCACCTGCATCGCAAGCCGATCGCCGTTCGCGATCCGTCCGATCAGCACCTCGTCTGATGTCGATTGCATCGGTTTCGGGCGGTCGGACTCGTGACGTTAGTCGCAAGCGGCTACCGTTGGGTTCACGCTTCCGCCACAGAGATGGCAAGTGGTCGCCCTTTGTCAGTGCACCGACGGCGTGCATGTTTGCGGCCATTGCGGCTAAGATTATGGCCGATCGGAACTCGTTCCATTTTAAAATTCTCTAACAAATTTAAGCACTTACATGCTGAGCGCGAGAACCTGAATGCCGCGGACGCAAGAGCGATCGACCTTTTTGCCCGTTTACACGGGCTTAACTCAAGTTCCAATTCGCAGCGGGGACTGAAGTTTGCGCAGGGCGGCAAGCACCGAAAGCGCCGTGATGCGGCCGGTGCGGGGATTGTCCGAAGGGATGTTCTCAATCGAGAGGGTGAAGCGAGCCGAATCGCTTTCCACCTCGACGGTGTGGCAGTTGCGCTCGATCAGGGGGTCGGCCCAGATCTGCGCCGTTGTCCGGTCGGGTCCAATGCCGGCCAGCGCCAGCGCCGCCGCGACGTTCACGTTAGCGGGAAATCCGGCGGCGGCGGCTCGCGCCGTCCCGGAAAACACGAGCTTAGGCTCGCTCAGTCCTTCCAGGGAGATGCCGTTTTCAACGAGGTACGGCGCACCCATAAGGCTACGCGGCGGCTTGCGCGTGATCATACGCACCGCATGAATGCGGCCTTCAGCCGCAGCGGTAACGGCGTCAAGCCCCAGCAGTGCACCGCTCGGCACGATGATTTGTCCTCCGCGCGCTTTCGCCAACTCTATCAACTCGGGCCGGGGCAGCAGCGCGCCGACCGAAAGTACCATCACTTTTTTCCCCGCCTCCAGCATCGGCCGACAGATTCGTTCGAGCATGGGAGCTGGGGTGCATTCGATCGCAAGATCGGCACGGGCCGGAAACTCCGCGGGCTCCACCAAAGGGCACGTGATCCGTTCCGCATGGAGCCAAGCTTGAGCCTTCGCATGGTCGCGCACCGCCGCACAGGCCAACACGAAACCAGGCATGCCGGCGAAGAGCCCGCGCGCGACCACGCGGCCGATGGCGCCGAGGCCGCCAACAGCGACGCGGATCACCCGCATAGGCGAGACCTGAACACGATGAGACCTCCCGACCTTGCTCTTACGCGGCCCGCTTGCCAGTCACAAGCACGTCTGAGCGCGCCAAAACGAAACGGCGACTTGACCGTCACCCTAGCCAAAGTCCAAGTCTCTCGGCCCATCAGGGAGAAGCGAAATGCTCAAATCAGGGATGAGCCGGGTGCTCACGACCATTGCTGGCACGTGTGGGATCCTGCTCGTGTCCACAAGCGTCACGCTGGCCCAGATCTACCCCGCCAGGCCGATGACGATGATCATTCCGTTCGCGGCCGGCGGCCCCACCGACGTACTCGGCCGCGTCATGGCACAACGTATGAGCGAGATCCTCGGCCAGCAGATCGTGGTTGAGAATGTCGGCGGCGCCGGCGGTATGACCGGCTCCAAGCGCGTCGCCGATGCCGCACCGGATGGCTACAGTTTCGTGCTCGGCACCGTCGGCACACATGCGCAGAGCCAGACCATGTACAAAAAGCCGCTCTACCACGCGACGGATTTCACGCCGGTTGCGCTGATCGCCGAGGTTCCCATCGTGCTCATCTCGCGCAGGGATCTGCCGGTGAACGATCTCCCGGAATTCATTGCCTATGCCAAAGCAAACCAGACGAAGATGCAATACGGGTCGGCCGGCGCGGGCTCGGCAACCCACCTCGGCTGCGTGCTGCTCAACTACCTCATCGGGGTCGACATCACTCACGTCCCCTATCGCGGCACCGGCCCCGCCATGCAGGATCTCCAGGGCGGCCGAATCGACTACCTTTGCGAGATTGTCAGCACCGCCAAGCCGCAGATCGACGGCGGGACGGTGAAGCCGATCGCCATCATGACCAAGGAACGCTCGCCCGCGCTCCCGAACGTGCTGAGCGGTCTCGAGCAGGGGACACCGAATCTCGAGGCCTATACGTGGAATGCGATTTTTCTTCCCAAGGGCGCGCCTGCCGATGTCGTCAAACAGCTTCATGACGCCACCGTCGAGGCGATGAAGACGCCCGCGGTGCGCGAACGGCTCGAAGCGCTCGGCGCGGTCCTCGTTCCGGAGGAGCGTGCCACGCCGGAATATCTCGGCCAATTCGTCACGAACGAGATCGACAAGTGGGCCGCTCCCATCAAGGCGAGCGGCGTGACCGGCGACTGAGCGCACGCCGGGCACGGCAGGGCACGTCCGCGCGAAGGCTGGTTGTTATTCGAGCTCGATCTCGCCTTTGACTTCATGCGAAAGGCCGATGCCGTCGAGTGTGACCGTGGCCGTGGCGGGAAACCTCTCGTTTCCCTTGAGCCTGCCCTCTGCCACGGCCTGGCGCACCGCCTTCTCGATCTCGCGCTGCGCGCTAACCCCGAGGGTTTTGAGGAATTTGCGAATACTCCGGTTGAAGACGTCCTCGTCCATGATCGCCTCCTTTGCGCCATTATACGCCTGAGTGGCCGCCGTTGAATCGCCCCGTTTGGCCCCGCGGATTGCGCGAACATTCCCCAATTTCGTCAATGTGGGGCCATGACAGCGGGCCCGTATATGGGAGTCTGCATAGCCGATGGGGGGATGCATGCGGATGCTACGCACTTTGGCTGTCGCACAGGCCGGCGCCGCGCTGCTGGCTGCTCTGTCCGCGAGCCCGGTACAGGCGTGCGATAATGATCGTTACCCGTGCCCGGTGGTCACACAGACGCAGAATACGGGCGAGGCCGCGGCGAAATCGTCGGCGCAATTGCGCAGGAAAACGACCCACGAGGCACGCCAAGAGAAGGCGCGCGTGAAGAGTGAAGCGCAAGCCCTACCCTCGGTTTCGAAAGATGCGGCCAATGGCCAGCGGCAAGCGGCTGCTTCCAGTCGCAGGACAGCGGCTAATTCTGCATCAAACCTGAATGAGCAGATTGATCGCAAGGAGAGCCAGGTATCCGCGGCTGCGGCGGCTTGGCTCGTTGGCGCCACTGCCGGGGATACCGCGGCGCAGTCAGCAGTCGGTGATGATGCGACCGCGGCCGTTCCCGTAAGTACGGTGCAACTGGTCGATCCGCGCGAGCCCAACGAACTCGACCTTGCGGCAGATTCCCAAGCACCAGCCCAATCGGGCTGGCTCAGCTCTCTCCTCGCGACCTTGGGTGCAGCTCTTGCTGCAGCATCCGCTATGCGCTTCCTATTCGTCTGAGCCTCCAGTCCCGCCGAGGCGTCTGCCTTGTCTGTGGCGGCCGCTGCTTGACAAACGTTCTCTTTCTGTTCTTATGGGTTGGAGAGCGGTGAGCTGTCGATGCCGATTTTCACGCCTCATCAGGATGCCGCCCTCAAGACGGCGTCGGCGTGGCTCAAAACCGCGCGCGGACGTGCCTCGATATTCCGCTTATTCGGTTACGCCGGGACCGGCAAAACCACTCTCGCCAAGCATCTCGCCGAGAGTATTGAAGGGAAGGTCCTGTTCGCGGCCTTCACCGGCAAGGCGGCATCCGTGATGCGCAGCAAGGGTTGTCATGGCGCCACCACCATCCACAGCCTCATCTACAAGGCGCGCGACAGCGGTCGGGAGACGCCAACCTTCGAGCTTTGGGGCGAGGCGCCCGCGTCCAAGGCAAAACTCATCATCATCGACGAATGCTCGATGGTCGACGCCGAACTCGCCCGCGACCTGATGTCGTTTGGCGTGCCGCTATTGGTTCTCGGTGATCCCGCACAACTGCCGCCGATCCAAGGCGGCGGGTTTTTCACGAGCACGAAACCTGATGCCATGCTCACCGAAGTGCATCGGCAGGCCCAGGACGATCCGATCGTCCGGCTGTCGATGATGATCCGCGCGGGCAACTCGCTTCAGGAAGGGCACTATGGGGAGAGCGCGGTGGTGTGCCGCGAGGCGGTGGACCCTGCGCGGGTGATCGGGGCCGACCAAATTCTTGTGGGCCGCAACGCCACGCGGCGCGCCTACAACGCGCGCCTGCGGCAGCGTCGCGGCTTTACCGATGTATTGCCGATGACGGGCGACAAGCTCGTTTGCCTGCGCAACAACCGCCGCAAGGGCTTATTCAATGGCGGCCTGTGGGTGGTCAGCGATCGGCCGAAGAGGCGGCGGCAAATTCTCCGCATTCGGCTTAGGCCCGACGAGGATGTCGGCGGGCGGATGACCAAGGTCTCGGTCCGGCCGGAATGCTTTACCGGGGCCATCGAGCAGTTGGACTGGCCGGCGCGCAAACCCTATGACGAGTTCGACTTCGGTTACGTCCTGACCGTCCACAAGGCACAAGGCTCGCAATGGGACGACGTCGTGCTGTTCGACGAATCCGGGGCGTTCCCGGAGAACCGCGACCGCTGGCTCTATACCGGAGTAACGCGGGCTGCGAAGCGGCTTACGCTGGTGGTGTGAGCAACCTTCATCACTTCTCTTGCTCCTCGACCTCCCGCACTGGCGTCTCCGGGATCAGGCCGGCTCGCCGGCGCGCGAAGGTCTCGTCCCCGCTTTGCTGCCATTGGCCGGCAACGGCCCGCTGTGCATAGACGTCCCAACTCGCCGACCATTCTCCCAGCGAATAGCCATGCCATGGCGGCTGCGGCGTCAATGCGGGGAGATCGAGCTCCTGCCAAACCGTGCGCGCCCGCTCCATGAATTCGCGTGCGGGTAAGGCGAGCGGTGGCGCCGGATGCTTGAGTGTCGCATCGATGAGGATCGCCGAATCTTCTTCCCGTGGAGCAGATTTCGGCCCGTGGCCGGCGGAGCGATGAGGGGCGATATGCACGTCTTCCATTGGGTTAGAGCGATAAGCAAGCGCCCAGAACACCGCGTCGGTGTTGGTCGGATCGATGTCCTCGCTCAGCGCAATGCAGACCTTCCCACAATCGGGGAGCAGCGTCGCGGCCCCGTGCAAGCCCCGCCAGACTTCGGTACGCGGGGTTCCTTGCGCGTACTGCACGAAGAGAATCTTGCGCAAGTTGGAAAGCGGCTCATGCATGACCACCCGGCGAACCTCCTTGAGGCCCAGATGCTGCCGCAGATGCGCGAAGAACAATGGTTCCATCGCGACCTTCTTGAGCACGCTCGATTCGCTCGGCGTTACCTGGCTGATGATCGAAGCGAGCACGGGTGAGCGCCTTTGCGTGATCGCGGTCACGTGCATGGACATGTTGAAGTCCTCGAGCGCGACGTAGCCGTGACTTTCGCCGAACGGACCTTCCGGCTCAAGCAAATCTGGATCGATTAGTCCCTCGACCACGATTTCAGCGTCGGCCGGCACGTTAAGATCGACGGTGACGGCTTTCGCCATTCTTATCGGCGCGCCAGCAAGCGCGCCCGCCACGGCTATTTCATCCAAGTCGGCGGCGAGCTTCATTCCGCCCGTGAACATCGCGACCGGCGCACAGCCGACAACGATAGCGCACGGCATCGGCTGACCGCGCCGGTTATGCTTCTTCCAATGCAGATATCCGCCGGCGCCCCCGATCCGTGCGGCCATGCGCACGGCGAGCCTATCCGTCGCCTTCAGCGCCGCACGGTATGTTCCCATGTTCTGAATACCGGTATCGGGATCGCGCGTGACGCACAGCGTCGCGGTCAGGTAGGGCGCAGCGTCGAAACCTGGCGTCGAAATCGGCACGGGCAGGCGCGCCAAGCCCTTGCCGTTGCCGCGCAGTTCTTCGCCCATGAGCACCACCGCCTGGCACGGCGGTGCATCAACGAGGATCGGTGGAAGCGGGCTTGCGATCGCACGCATCCACGCCGCCTCGATCTCCTCGACGGGGCGCCCCATCCCGACCGCGTAGATCTGCGACTGCGATGTCGTAGCGATGACCCGCCGAATCGATAACGTTGGTGAACAAGAACGCCCGCCGCTGATCCTCCTTCAATCCGCCCTGGAATTGCCAGCGCACCAACGGATGCAATTCGGTATCCTTGTTGATGGGGCGGTCTATGCGCACCAGCAGTCCCTGCGCCTCAAGGGCGGCGAGGTGTGATTGGAAATCGAGCGGCGGTCCTGCGTCCGGCTTTGGGAGGGAGCGACGCGCATCGGTTCCCACGTCGAGCATGGCTACAACCTTGTCGTTTCCCCGGTTACCGTACGATCTCTCATGAGTGCAATGCAATGTGTTCGACCCATCGTCGCTTTCGCGTTCGCCCGTTTCTTTGCCTTGGTGAGTCCTGAACGCGTTCTATTATCAGCGACGCAGCCACCCAACCGCCCTATATAAACCCGTAGTCACTTGGAATGGAGGCTCTTCGATGCGAGGGAATGGACCGCGCCTGCGCTCGCAATTGTGGTTCGACAATCCCGACAATCCGGGTATGACAGCGCTCTATCTCGAGCGCTACCTCAATTTTGGCCTGACTAAGCAAGAACTCACATCCGCCAAGCCGATCATTGGCATCGCCCAGAGCGGTTCGGACCTCTCGCCCTGCAATCGGCACCATCTGGAACTCGCCAAGCGGGTCCGCGAAGGGATTCGCGATGCTGGCGGCATCGCCTTTGAATTTCCAATGCATCCGATGCAGGAGACGGGCAAGCGCCCGACCGCTGCCATTGACCGCAATCTTGCGTATCTAAGTCTCGTCGAGGTGCTGTTCGGCTATCCGCTCGACGGCGTCGTGCTCACTACCGGCTGTGACAAGACCACACCGGCGGCTATCATGGCGGCGGCAACGGTGAATACGCCGGCGATCGTGCTCTCGGGCGGACCGATGCTCAACGGCTGGTGGAAAGGCGAACGCGCCGGATCCGGTACCGTCGTGTGGTGGGCGCGCCAGGAGCACGCTGCCGGCCGCATGGACTACCAGGAATTCCTCGATCTTGTCGCGTCCTCGGCGCCATCGATCGGCCATTGCAACACCATGGGCACCGCCTCCACCATGAATGCGCTCGCAGAAGCGCTCGGACTTTCGCTGCCCGGCTGCGCCGCCATTCCCGCGCCCTACCGAGAACGCGGGCAAATCGCCTACGAGACCGGACGGCGCGCCGTCGAGATCGTGCGCGAGGATCTCAAACCGTCCGATATTCTCACCCGCGAGGCCTTCGAGAACGCCATCGTTGCGTGCTCCGCGATCGGCGGCTCAAGCAACGCACCTATCCACATCAACGCGATCGCCCACCACGTCGGCGTTAAGCTCTCGATGGAAGACTGGGAGACGATTGGCCATGAGGTGCCGCTGCTCGTCAACATGCAGCCCGCCGGCAAATATCTTGGCGAGGAATATTACCGGGCCGGAGGTTTACCCGCGGTACTCAACGAATTGATCGCGGCGCATCGGATCCATACCGACGCGCTGACAATCAACGGCAAGACTGTTGGCGAAAACGTCAAGCATGCCAAGATCGCGGACCCCGACGTGATACGCCCGTACCACAAGCCGCTCAAACAGCATGCCGGCTTCAAGGTGCTGTCCGGAAACTTGTTCGACTCCGCAATCATGAAAACAAGCGTGATCTCGGAAGAGTTCAGGCAGCGCTATCTTTCAAACCCTAAAGATCCGAATGCGTTCGAGGGCCGCGCCGTAGTATTCGATGGACCAGAGGACTACCACCGTCGCATCGATGACGCGGCTTTGCAGATCGACGCGAATACCATTCTGGTCATCCGCGGCGTCGGGCCTATCGGCTATCCGGGCTCGGCGGAGGTCGTGAACATGCAGCCGCCGGGCGCGCTGATCAAACGCGGGATCACATCGCTGCCTTGCATTGGGGACGGCCGCCAGTCAGGTACCTCGGCCTCGCCATCGATCATTAACGCTTCGCCTGAGGCCGCGGCTGGCGGCGGGCTTGCTCTGCTCAAGACCGGCGACCGCGTTCGGATCGATCTTAACAAGGGCACCGCGAACATGTTGGTCTCGGAGGCCGAACTCGCGCAGCGCCGCGTCGAACTGGAGCAAGCGGGTGCTTACAAATATCCGCCGAGCCAAACACCTTGGCAGGAAATGCAACGGGGCATTGTCGACCAGCTCGCCGGGGGAATGGTGCTCAAGCCTGCCGTAAAATATCATCGCATCGCGCAAACAAGCGTGCCGCGCGACAACCACTGAATCGCTGCTATGACCCGGTGCGAGGGGCCAACGCGGTCTGGTTGAAGCACCGCGTGAACCAAATCCGTGAAATGCCGTTAGCTCGTTAGAGCACGGAGGTACAGACCATGGCCTTACGTCTGCAAGGCAAGCTTGCGCTCGTCACCGCCGCAGGACAAGGAATTGGCCGCGCCATCGCCGAAGCTTTTGCAGCGGAGGGCGCCCGTGTGATTGTCACCGACGTGGACAACAAAAAACTCGAGGGGCTCAAAAGCCTGAAGCGCTGTAAGCTGGACGTACGCTCAACCGCGTCGATCGAGGCGCTTGCCAATGAGGTTACAACCGAGCTCGGCGCACTTGAGGTTCTCGTGAACTGCGCCGGCTACGTGCATCATGGCAGTGTGCTCGACTGCTCCGAGCAGGACTGGGACTTCTCGTTCGATCTCAACGTGAAATCGATGCATAGGACGATCAAGGCCTTCCTTCCGGGCATGTTACGGAAGCAGGCAGGCTCGATCGTCAATATTTCGTCCGCCGTTTCCTCGATCCGCGGGGTCCCCGACCGCTATGTCTACGGCGCCACAAAAGCCGCCGTCATCGGGCTCACCAAGGCGGTTGCAGCCGATTTCATCAAGAAAGGCATCCGGGCCAACGCCATTTGTCCCGGCACGATCGAATCTCCGTCGCTGGAGGAGCGGATCAAGGACCGGTCGCTCGCGACCGGTAAATCGCTCGTGGAGGTGGAAAAGGCATTCGTGGAACGCCAACCCATGGGTCGCCTCGGGCGCCCCGCGGAGGTCGCCGCGCTCGCGGCATTTCTCGCCTCCGATGAGGCAAGCTACATCACGGGGCAAGCGCATCTGGTCGACGGCGGGATGGCACTTTAGGCACCACAACCGCTATATTTCATCTTGGTTCGCAGTCGACTAGCCCGTTGAGGCGTTCGGAGACTGCCTTTGACAACGCAGGTATGCAGGGCTGCCATTTTTTGTCCGGAACGGCTATTGAATCAAGCTGTTAGTGTTCGGGAGCTGCCACATCGGATCCGGGTGCGTGACCGTTCCTGCATGCGCACACGCCGGGTCGAACTCGAATTGCACGATTTGCCGCACAAGCCGTCATGCTAAAGCCCATTCCGCCGCTCCCCGCCGCGCTTGACCAATTCGCGATTCTGCTCGACGTAGACGGAACGATTCTCGACCTCGCCCCTACTCCCCGCGAGGTTTTCGTCTCGCATACGCTGCGCGATACGTTGGCCCGGTTGTGGGAACGCACCGACGGTGCTGTGGCTTTTGTGAGCGGCCGCCCCATCAGTGAGCTCGATCTCATCTTCTCGCCCTTGCAACTGCCGGCGATCGGCGGTCACGGCGCCGAACTTCGCACTGTTGCTGGCGGCGCACCGAGCGCTCCGCGGCTGCCGCCGCTCGACCCCGCACTAAAGCGGCGGTTTGCGGCCATCGCGGAAGCGGGTCCCGGCATCATTCTCGAGGATAAAGGCTACTCGCTTGCGCTGCACTACCGGCTGGCGCCGCACAAGGAGAGTGTTGTGCGCGCGGCGGCGGCCAAGATTTATTCCGAGCTCGAGGCTAGCTCGATCGAGCTCTTGCCTGGCAAGCTCGTGCTGGAGATCAAGCAGACCGGCTGCACCAAAGCGACTGCCGTTCGCGAGTTGATGACCTATACGCCGTTCTCGGATCGGCGTCCCATCTTCATTGGCGATGATGTGACGGACCTCGGCGTTTTCGGGATTCTGCCCGATTTCAACGGTATCGGCATTTCCGTCGGTCGAGACGTGCCCGGGATCACTGCACGCTTTGACCGGCCGGCCGACGTCCGCCGTTGGCTCGAGCAAATCTCTCGCACCGACGCATTTGCGACGCCATGACCGATCACGGGCTTGACCTTGCCGTCATCGGCAACGGGCGTACTGCCGCGCTCGTCGATCCCACGGCGCGTCTGGTGTGGTGGTGCTATCCTCGCTTCGACCGCGACCCGATCTTCTGCCGGCTCCTTTCCGGCGACGAAGAAAAAGGATTTTCGGATGTCGTGCTCGATGACATAGCCGATTTCCAGTCGGAGTACCTTCGTAATACGGCGGTCGTATCGACGGTTCTCACCGATAGGCAAGGCGGCGCCGTCCGCATCACCGACTTTGCCCCTCGTTTTCGCCAATTCGGCCGCGTGTTTCGGCCGCCGCAGCTCATTAGGATGATCGAACCAGTGGCAGGGTTGCCGCGGATCACCCTTCGTTTCCGTCCGACGCACGATTACGGCCACCAGTTCACCCACCGTTCTGTAGGCAGCAATCATATCCGTTACATCCACGAGGGCAGCGTGATCCGCCTCACCAGCGATGCACCGCTATCCTACATCGAGAGCGAAGCTCCCTTCGTCGTGACGCGTCCGCTGCATCTCGTGTTCGGTGTCGATGAGCGCTTCCAGGACGATCTCGAAACGACCTGCCGCGAATTCTGCGACCGGACGATCGATTATTGGATGGATTGGTCCCGGGGTCTTTCCATTTCATACGATTGGCAGGATGAGATTATCCGCGCTGCGATCACACTGAAACTCAGCAACTTTGAGGAAACTGGCGGGATCATCGCGGCCCATACCACCTCCATCCCAGAAGCTCCGGGGTCCGGACGCACATGGGATTACCGATATTGCTGGCTTCGCGACGCCTATTTCGTCGTGAAGGCGCTCAACCGCATCGGTGCCACGCAAACGATGGAAGACTTCATTTCGTTTACCTTGGGCATCGCGTCAAATCCCAACGAGCCGTTGCGACCGGTCTACAGCGTCGTCCCGATCGAGCCGATGGATGAAAAGACTGCACCCGCGCTCAAGGGTTATCGCGGCGACGGCCCCGTGCGGATCGGCAATGCCGCGGCAGGGCAGGTGCAAAACGATACCTACGGCAGTGTCATTCTCGCGGCGATGCCGATGTTCTACGACCGTCGTTTGCCGCGGCTCGGCGACGAGGGACTGTTTCGCCTTCTGGAGACGCTCGGGGGCAAGGCGGGAGAACTCGCGTTGGAAGCCGACAACGGGATCTGGGAATATCGCGGACGGCAACGCATCCACACCCACTCGACGGCGATGTGTTGGGCCGGCTGTCATCGACTCGCCGCGATCGCTCGCCGCTTGGGCCTGCCGGATCGAGCTGCGCATTGGAACGCTGTCGCCGAGCCGGTGCATCAAGCGCTTCTACAGGGAGCCTGGAACGAGAAGCGGCAGGCTTTCACAGCCGCATTCGGCTCGGATGACCTCGATGCGAGCGTTCTATTGCTGCCGGATCTGGGCGTGATCGAAGCTGACGACCCGCGCTTCGTCAGCACCGTGAAGGCGATGGAGCGTGAACTTTTGCGCGAGAAGCACGTTATGCGCTATGCTTCGGCGGACGACTTCGGCTTGCCGGCAACGGCCTTCCTGATTTGCCGGTTCTGGCTCGTGGATGCCTGGTGGTCGCTTGGTCGTCGCGAGGAGGCGCATGACCTGTTCGTTGATGCGTTGGCATATCGCAATCGCTATGGCTTGCTGTCGGAGGATATCGATCCGCAAACCGGCACTTTGTGGGGGAATTTTCCGCAGACCTATTCGATGGCCGGCCTGATCTTGACCGCGATGCGGCTGTCGCGCAGCTGGGAGGATCGATATTGGCGCGGCTGATAGTAGTTTCCAACCGCGTGGCAATCCCGAGCCGCGACAACAACCAGGCCGGCGGCCTTGCGGTTGCCGTGCGCTCGTTGCTCAAAGGCCACGGCGGGCTCTGGTTCGGCTGGAGCGGGACCGTTTCACCCGAGGAAGACGTCGCGACCAGGACCATCCAACGCGGCGACATGTCCTATGTCGTCACCGACCTCGGCGAAGCTGACTACCAGGAGTACTACAACGGCTTCGCCAATCGGGTGCTGTGGCCGATTCTGCACTATCGCCTCGACCTCGCGGAATTTTCCCGACGCGATCTCAGCGGCTATCGCCGCGTCAACGCCCATTTTGCGAATGAGCTGCACAGTCTGCTGCAGCCCGATGACGTCGTCTGGGTGCACGATTATCATCTCATTCCGCTTGCAAAGATGCTGCGCGACCGCGGTCACGAGAACCGTATCGGCTTTTTTTTGCACGTGCCGTTCCCACCACCGGAAATTCTCACCGCACTGCCCAACCACGAATGGCTGATTCCACAATTGAGCGCGTACGATCTCGTCGGCTTTCAAACCGAGAACGACGCCACAAATTTTGGGCGGTATTTCGAAAACGAGTGCCGATTTCAGAAGCGCGCCGAATTTGCCTATCAGACGGCTGAACGAATCGTGCGTGTCGGCGTCTTTCCCATCGGCATCGAGACCGGCGAATTCAGTCGGCTGGCGAGACGCTCGGCGCGCTCGCCACTGGTACAGGGAGTGCTGGACAGCCTGGCGGGCCGCACCATGATGATCGGGGTCGATCGGCTCGATTATTCCAAGGGACTGGCCCAGCGCATGGATGCGTTCGAGCGGTTTCTTGCGGTGTATCCGGACTGGCGCGGAAAGGTGACCTATCTCCAGATCACACCGAAGAGTCGCTCGGAGATCCAGGAATATGCCGAGATGGAGCGCACGATCAGCGAGGCCGCCGGGCGGATCAACGGCGCCTACGGCGAAATCGCCTGGACGCCGATCCGCTACGTCAATCGCGCCTACAGCCGCAGCGTGCTCGCAGGCTTGTTCCGTTTCGCACGCGCTGGGCTCGTCACGCCACTGCGCGACGGAATGAATCTGGTGGCCAAGGAATACATCGCCGCCCAGGATCCCGACGATCCCGGCGTCCTCATCTTGTCGCGCTTTGCCGGCGCGGCCGCCGAATGTCAGGCTGCGCTGCTGGTCAACCCCTACGACCCGGAAACCGTCGCCACCTCGATCGCGCATGCGCTCTCGATGCCGCTCGAGGAGCGCCGCGCACGCCATCAAGTGCTCTTTCAGGTGATTTCGGACAACGACCTCAATTCGTGGGGCGCACATTTCCTAGCCAGCTTGAGCAAGAGCGGGTCCTCACCGCCATTGCACCAGCAGCTCGGACTCGGCTCAGCCGTGACCGCGGGGCTCGCTTAGGGCCGCTTCGGCGATAAACTCCGGCGCGCGGCTCGCCCGCCGAGATGCCGCCATATCTAGGCTGAGACTCTCTCCCGCACAGGCTGAGCGCGGCCATTGCGCCCGACCAGGGGGGCGGCTTCGCAATCGCCGATCAGCGCGTAATCCTCGATACGAGAGGGCATGATGCGCTAAGGCCGGAAATCGACGACCACCTTGATGTCGCCTTTGCGGTGCTCGAGCGCCTCGCTCCAGCGCTCAAGGGAGACCGTGCGCGTGATCAGCCGCCCGAGCCAGCGCTGGTCGGCGCGCGCGAGCGCATCTGCGGCCATTTGGTAGTGCCGACGGTTCGCGTTGACCGTGCCAAACACGACGTTGTTGTCGAGCACCATCCTTCGATTAAAGCGGCCGATATCGAGGTCCAACATCTTTCCGGGCTCGGTGACCCCAGTCAGGCACAAGACTCCCGCGGCTGCCGTCGCCTCAAGGCAAGCACGGATGACGGCCGCAGCGCCGGTGCATTCTATCAGGACGTCGGCCGCAACCCGCTTGAGCGCGCTCGGATCGCTGTGATACGTCCCGCCCAAATCGCGCACGATCGCCTCTTTCGGCCCGCCCCTGTTGTGATCGAGCACATGCACATCGAGGCCGCGCTGCATTCCCATAAGGGCCGCCAGCAGGCCGATGGGACCCGCGCCAGTGACAAGCAATACCTTCGGGCGCCACCCCCGCGCGCGTTGGCCGATGCGCTCGGTGTGGTCCCACGCCTTGGCCAGAATGCTCGCGGGCTCGAGCAGGACGCCGAGAATCCCCAATGCGGGGTCGATCTTGACCGCGAACTCCGGCTCGATGCGGAAACGTTCCGCCCCGTAGCCGTGCCGCTCCTTGATGCCGCGCTCAGTGTAACGCCCGTTGCGACACATGTCCCATTCGCCGGCAGCGCAAGCAATGCACGGCTCGGGATCGGGCCGACGTACGATGCCGACAACGAGGTCCCCCGGCGCGAGGCCACACCCCTTGGGCGCCGCCTCGACCGCGCCCAGCGATTCATGGCCGAGAATAAGGCGCTGCTGGCCGGGTGGAGCAAAACCATAGCTGCCGTTGAGAATTTCACGATCGGTCGCGCACACCCCGAGCGCCAAACTGCGCACCAAAACAGGGCCATCCGACTCCGCCGGTTCGGGGACATCCTCGAGCCTCGCCGACTGGGCGGTGCCGGGCAAAACGGTGATTGCGCGCATCGCTGTCCTGGACTGCCTCGATTGGGACCGCCGCGGCGAGCGCGGTGAGCCTCTGTGCGCTCCTGGAACGCGCCGGCTTCCTGGAAATAGCGGTTCGCAACACCTCTACGCGGGATGGCGAAAAATGTTCCCGCCGGCTGAAACGAATAGGCAGTCGTCAGCGTTATCAAACTTAGTGGGAAGAGGAGGCACGGCATGGAGGCCATCGGCCGCCGCCGGTGGGCGATTCCGGAGGGATACATTCCCTCCGGAAGCTCTTATTCAGATCGCGACCTGGACTCACACGAGACGGCGTGCATTCTCAATACCGGCGGTCGTGACGCCCACGTCGCCATTACCATTTTTTTTCGCCGACCGGGAGCCGGTCGGACCTTATCGCGTGACCGTCGGCGGCCGGCGCACGTTGCACCTGCGCTTCAATGATCTTGATGACCCGCGGCCGATTCCGCGCAGTAGCGACTATGCTTCGGTGTTCGAATCCGACGTTCCGATCATCGTGCAACACACGCGCCTCGATTCCCGTCGAGCCGAGGTCGCCCTTTTGTCGACCGTCGCTTATGCCGAAGATTGATTCGGGCGTGCCCAATCTCGACTTAGATTTTTCATCGCCGTCGCGACGGGGAGCACGGAACTTTTCGCACCGCAATACGTTGCGGCAAGAACCGGTCCTGGTGGAGAGGAAAATATGAAAATCGCGCAGATCGCGCCGCTCATGGAGAGCGTGCCGCCGCGGCTTTATGGGGGAAGCGAGCGAATCGCCTCCTATCTCACTGACGAGTTGGTCCGAATGGGCCACGACGTAACGCTTTTTGCTAGCGGGGATTCCGTCTCCAGCGCGCATTTGGTGCCCTGCGTCCCCATGGCGCTGCGTCTCGACGACAACGTGCGCGACCCCATCCCCTATTACATGCTGATGCTCGACCGGGTGCGGGAATACGCCGATGAATTCGACATTCTACACTTCCATATCGACCAGTTTCACTTTCCGCTGTTTCGAACGATCGCTCACCGGACCGTGACCACCCTTCACGGCCGGCAAGATCTTCATGATCTCAAGCCGCTTTATGTCGGCTTTAGCGAGATGCCGCTCGTGTCGATCTCGAACGCCCAGCGCAAACCCATCCCCAACGCGAACTTTGTCGCGACCGTCTACCACGGGATTCCCAGCCAGTTGCTCAGGCCCACCTACCGGCCGCGCGACAACTACGTCGCCTTCCTTGGACGGATCTCGCCAGAGAAGCGACCGGATCGTGCCATTCGGATCGCGCGTGCGCTGGAGATACCGCTCAAGATCGCGGCGAAGGTGGACAAGGTCGACGAGATCTATTTCCGCGAGAAGATCGTACCGCTCCTCAACCAACCGGGCGTGGAATTCGTCGGCGAGATCGATGAACGAGCCAAGAGCGACTTCCTGGGCAACGCGCGGGCGCTGTTGTTCCCCGTCGACTGGCCCGAGCCATTCGGATTGTCGATGATTGAGGCCATGGCCTGCGGCACGCCGGTCCTCGCCTTCCGCTGCGGCTCTGTGCCAGAGATTGTCGATCCTGGTGTCACGGGGTTGATCGTCGACAGCATGGACGAGGCGATCAGGAGCTTACCCGAGGTGCTCACGCTAGACCGGCGGACGGTCCGGCAGCGGTTCGAGCAGCGTTTTTCCGTTGCGCGGATGGCCAAGGACTATATTCATGTGTATCGTTCGCTGCTGAGGCGGCCCTCGCTCCCCGAGCACGAATCCGCCATGGCGAGGCTGCAGCCGGAGATGGAAAAAGGGATGAACTAACGGGGTTTCATGGCGATCGAGAGCGTCGCGCTCCCGAAATTGTCGCTGGACACTGCTCCTGAGGCACGGTTTTACATTCCGGCGACGGGTCCGGCGTCCCGGCCGCGCCGTAGCCTCAAGCACGGCGACACATTCATCGTCGTCGACAGCCACGGGGACATCGGCGCCTCGCCCGGCGGCACCGACGGGCTCTTTCATTGCGACACACGCTTCCTCTCCCGTCTTGAGCTCTTGCTCAACGGGGTACAGCCGTTGCTGCTCGGCTCAAACGTGCGCGATGACAACAGCCAGCTCACCGTCGATCTGACCAATCCGGATATTTATTTTGCCCAACGACTTGTCCTCCCCCAAGACACCCTGCACGTCGTGCGCACAATTTTTCTCTGGCGGAATACGGCCTATCAGAGGTTCGCGATCCGCAATTACGGCGACCATGCGGTCGATCTGCAGCTCACCATCCTGTTCGACAGCGATTTCGCCGATCTCTTCGAGGTGCGCGGCTTACACCGAAGCAAACACGGTCTGACCAGCCACGCCTCCGGGGCTGCCGCAGCGGCCCTGACCTATGACGGCCTCGACGGCAACCGGCGGCAAAGTGTGTTGAATTTCGATCCGCAGCCCACCCAGCTGACGCAAACGAGCGCGAGTTACGCCATCCATCTGGCGCCAAAAGTGGCGAAGGCAGTCTTCTTGACGGTGAGTTGCGGAATTCCCGCCCCGCCGAAACCGGCGCCGTTTCTGCGCGGATTGCGAGCGGCGCACCGCGAGCTGCGTGGTGCCTCACAACATGCCAGCACTGTCGTGAGCTCAAACGACATCTTCAACGAGATCGTGTGCAGATCGATGGCCGATCTGCACATCTTAATGACGCAGACGCCGCAGGGACGCTATCCCTACGCCGGCATACCTTGGTACTCGACCACCTTCGGTCGCGACGGGTTGATCACCGCCCTGCAGATGCTTTGGGTCGATCCGCGCATTGCCGAGGGTGTGCTGCGGCGGCTTACCGCCTTTCAGGCCAAGACTTTCGACGACGCATCAGACGCCCAGCCGGGGAAGATCTTGCATGAAATGCGCGAAGGAGAGATGGCGGCGCTCGGCGAAGTGCCGTTCGGCCTTTACTACGGTAGCGTCGACGCTACCCCCTTGTTCGTAATGCTAGCCGGGCTTTTTGCCGAGCGGACCGGAGACGACGCCATTATCGTCGAGCTGTGGCCGGCAATCGAAGCCGCGCTCTCCTGGATCGATGGCCCCGGCGATCTCGATGGCGACGGCTTTCTCGAATACTATCGCGCAACCGAGCGGGGGCTCGCCAATCAAGGCTGGAAGGACTCGGAGGATGCGATTTTTCATGCCGATGGGCGCCTTGCAGAGGGCCCAATCGCGGTGGCGGAGGTGCAGGGGTACGTCTACTGCGCCAAGCAGGTTTTGGCGCGCTGCGCCGAACGGCTGGGCTGGATCGAGCGCGCGAGGCTCCTCAAGGCTCAAGCCGATCAGCTCGCCGATCGATTCGACGCGAGCTTCTGGTGTCCGGAGCTGGGCACGTACGCGCTGGCGCTCGACGGCAACAAGGAGCCCTGCCGAGTCCGCAGCTCCAATGCCGGCCAGGTTCTGTTCACCGGCATCGCCAGGTTCGATCGAGCCGTCGAGGTGGCCGACGGTCTGCTGCGGCCAGAATTCTTTTCCGGGTGGGGGATTCGCACGATTGCCAACTCGGAAGCGCGCTACAATCCCATGTCGTACCACAACGGCTCGATCTGGCCGCATGATAACGCGCTGATCGCGCTCGGTTTCGCCCGCTACGACCTCAAGCGCTCGCTCGCGCGGATGTTCAAAGGCCTGTTCGACGCCGCAAGCTATTTTGAGATGCGGCGATTGCCCGAGCTGTTCTGTGGGTTTCAGCGCAGCCGCGGGCGGGGGCCAACCCATTATCCGGTCGCGTGCTCGCCGCAAGCGTGGGCCAGCGCAACTCCGTTCACGTTGATCGAGGCTTCACTCGGGCTGCAATTTGATCCCGCTGCGAACGAAATTCGCCTGCACAATCCCCGCTTGCCGCCGTTCCTGGATGAGCTGGTGCTGCGCCATCTGACGCTCAAGCAATCCAGCGTGGACCTGAAGGTACGCCGTCATGCCGACGAGGTCTCAGTGGAAATTCTCGAGCGGCGCGGGCAGATCCAGGTCTCGGCCGTGTTCGGCCGAACCGCCGATGCCGCCGAACGCGCCCCTGGCAATCGCTGACGCAAAAGGTGAAGCGCCACGGCGTCTTCCGTGCACCGCGGGTCGGTAGCTTGATTGCAGCACCATCGCATGCGACCGTTGCCCGCATTGAACGATAGCGAGACATTCATGTGTCGAAACATCAGGACGCTTTACAACTTCGAGCCGCCCGCCACGGACGAGGAGATCCGTGCGTCATCCCTGCAATTCGTGCGCAAGTTGAGTGGTTTCGCGCGCCCCTCCAAAGCAAACCGGCTGGCATTCAGCCGGGCGGTGGAGCAGGTCGAGCAAGCGGCGCGCCAGCTTCTCAATTCTCTCGTCACTGACGCTTCGCCCCGTGATCGCGAAGCCGAGGCTGCAAAGGCGCGCGCCAGGGCGGCGAACCGTTTCGGCGCCTCGGATCGGCGGCCGCGCGCCTGACGCATTCCTGTTGCCGTAGTTAGTCGCGGCGCGAGATCACTGCAAAGGTCCAAGCGGCCAGCGCATCCATCATGTCACATCTGACCTCCGCATCCTTTGCGGCGCCCCGTCCCGGCACGCGAAAGGAATGATCAGCGTTTCGGAAGAGCTGCAACGATGCGCGGGCGCCAAGACGCTGTGTCACTCGCTGGAGCAGCCCGAGATCCGCGAGCTTGTCGCGTGTCCCTTGCAGAAAAAGCATTGGCACCTCTATCTTGAGGAGATGCTCGGCGCGCTCGTCGGATGGCCGCCCAGCCGGATGCAGCGGAAAGCCCAAAAACGCGAGGCCGCGGACCCCAGGCAGCGCGGACGCGGCCTGCGCCTGCGACGTCATGCGACCGCCGAATGATTTGCCCCCCGCCACAAGAGCAACTGCGGGCAAAATCCGGCCGGCTTCTGCCACCGCGGCCCGAACCGTCGCATGCGCGAGCTTGGGAGGGTCCGGCCGTTTGGCGCCTTGCTCCATAAAGGGAAACTGATAGCGCAGCGTCGCAATGGCGCGCTGAGCGAGTTCTGTTGCGACAGCCTCCATGAATGGATGAAACATTCCGGCCCCTGCCCCATGCGCCAGCACGTAGCAGGCGCGCGGGTGCGGCGGCGCCGAAAGGAGCCCGGAGACGGTATGCGCGCCATCGACCCTCAGCGTGAAGAGTTCCGCATCTGAACGGTTCATCGTCCCGCCCGACTTGCGCCCATCTGTGGAAAGGGAACCGAGTTTCGCCTACATTCTCCGGCACGAAGAAGTCGTGCCGCGCTCGTGCCGGGCGCGCGATGAGCTGTCCCCAGGGATGGCACAATGAGTGCCAAAGATTTCGATCTCTTACGTCAACAGATGCTGGTGGAGATCTCCGCCGGTATATTTCACGTGAGCAACGTGCTCGGCAAGACGGCTCTCGATGACCGTGTGATCACTGCGATAGGCAAGGTGCCGCGGCACGAGTTCGTACCGCTCGAACTTCAACCCTACGCCTACGCCAACATTCCGCTTCCGATCGGTTTCGAGAAGACGATCTCGCAACCGTTCATTGTCGCGCTGATGACCGATCTGTTGGACCTGCGCGAAAACGACACCGTGCTGGAGATCGGGACGGGGCTCGGCTACCAGGCGGCGATCCTCGCGCAACTGGCGCGGCAAGTGTACAGCATCGAAATCATCGAAGAGCTCGCCCGACAAGCAAAGCAACGACTGCGCCGCCAGGGCTGCAGCAACATTGAGATCAAAATCGCCAACGGCTATTATGGCTGGTCGGAGCACGCTCCTTTCGACAAGGTGATCGTCACGGCAGCTCCGGATCTCATTCCACCGCCCCTGATCCATCAGCTCAAAGCAGGCGGGAAAATGGTGATACCCGCCGGCTTGCCCGATGCGCAGCAGCTGGTGCTAGTAGAAAAGAACGGCGCCGGGAGGGTGACCACACAGGAGATTCTGCAGGTGCGGTTCTCGCAGCTTGAAGAAACCGAACCTGGCATCACGTCCAACTAACGGGGGCAGAATATCGTGCTGGAATTCACCGTTGGCATCAACTTCGCCGGGAGACACGAGAGCGTGACGGTGGCGGCTGAGGATGCGCTTATCGCTGCGCTCAAGGTGAAGTGCGAGCGGCCGGACGCCGTAATCAATTACGTGCGCCGGCGCAACAGGCGCGGCGACGTCCGTCATCCGCACGCGGCCATCGCCGCCAAAACCGGCTGATCGCGAGATGCTGCAGTGATTGGATTGCGGGCGGATGATTGAAAGCATCAGTGCGGTTACGCTCGCCACTCACGACATGGCGCGCGCAGTGCGTTTCTATCGCATGCTGGGCTTCGAGATGCTTTACGGTGGAGGGGACGCCGCGTTCACCAGCTTTCGGGCGGGAATGAGCTATCTCAACCTCATCGCCCAACCCGCTGAACGAAACTGGTCCTGGTGGGGGCGTATCATCTTCTACCATTCCGACATCGATTCGCTGCACGCCAGCGTGATCGCGGCCGGCTACCGTCCGGACACCGCGCCGCGCGATGCCGAATGGGGCGAGCGCTTCTTCCATCTGACCGACCCGGACGGCCACGAGCTCAGTTTTGCCAAGCCGCTGCGCTGACCAGCCGCGATGACGCACCTCGATCAAGAAGCCCCGCCGGCCAACTCGACTTTCCGCTCGATCGGCAAGCCGATCGCTCGCAAGGAGGACGAGCGGCTCGTCACCGGGCACGGCCTCTTCAGCGACGATTTCGGCGTAGACGGCCAGGCCTACGCGGTAATGCTGCGCTCCCCGCACGCACACGCGCGCATCCTCGGCATCGACGCCGTGCAGGCCAAGGCGATGCCGGGCGTGCTCGGCGTGTTCACCAGCGCCGACTGCCTTGCCGACAGGCTTGCGGCCATTCCCCACGATCCACTGCCGAAGACCAAGTACGACATGAAGCTGCATGCTGCCGGCGGCGGTGCGGTCTTCATCGGCCCACACATGCTGTTGCCCGCAGAGCGCGTTCGCCATGTCGGCGAGGCCGTCGCCATGGTCGTGGGCGAGAGCATGCCGCAGGCGCTCGATGCCGTGGAGTGCATCAAAGTCGATTACGAAGTCTCGCCTGGGGTCTACCATTCCGAAGACGCGTTGCGGCCGGGCGCGCCGGCGCTTTGGAGCGAGGTGCCGGACAACATTCTGGTCGACACTTTGTTCGGCGATCGGCAGGCGACTGACGAGGCATTCGCGCGTGCCGACCACGTCCTGGCGATGGACTTCCATATCGAGCGTGTGACCGGCGTGCCGCTCGAGCCGCGCGCTGCGCTCGGAGAGTACGACGGTGCGAGCGGGCGCTATACGCTTCACGCCGGCAGCGGCGGTGCAGTGCGGCAGAAGCGCGAGATTGCGACCGTGCTCGGCATCGCGCCCGAACGCGTGCGCGTCCTGTCCTACGATGTCGGCGGTAATTTCGGCACCCGCAACCGCGTCTTCGTCGAGTTTGCGCTCGTGCTGTGGGCGGCGCGCCAGCTCGGCCGTCCGGTCAAGTTCACCGCGACGCGATACGAGGCGTTTCTCACCGACTATCAGGGACGCGACCTGGTCACCCGAGTCGAGCTCGCGCTCGCCCGCGAGGGTCGCTTCCTCGCGATGCGCGCGACCAATATTAGCAATGTGGGCGGCTACTGCGTTTCCCTTTCGCCGTTGTCCAAGGGAGCGGGCCTGATCGTGGGACCATACCTTATTCCCCACGCTGCGCTGCGCGCCATGGCGGTCTTCACCAATACCGTGCCCACAAATGCCTATCGCAGCTCCGGGCGGCCGGAGGTGACCTTCGCGATCGAACGGCTTGTTGATACGGCGGCGCAGCAACTCGGCATCGATCGCATCGAGCTGCGGCGCAAGAACCTCGTTCGCCCGGAAGCGATGCCGTACCGCAACGCAGTGGGTATGATCTACGACAGCGGGCGCTACCAGGAGAATATGGATCGGGCGATGGCCATCGCCGAGTGGAGCGGTTTCGAACAGCGCCGCCGCGCGGCGGCAAAACGGGGAAAGCTGCTCGGACGCGGACTTGCGTGCTATGTCGAATCCTCGATCGGCGCGCCCAACGAGCAGGCGCGGATCACGGTGCGGCCGCAGCGACGCGTGGAGGTTGTGATCGGCACTCAGCCGAGCGGCCAAGGCCACGAGACAAGTTTTGCGCAGGTCATCTCCGACCTTCTACGGGTTCCCCTCGACAGCGTGAAGATCATTCTCGGCGACACCGATGTGGTGCAAGTGGGCGGAGGATCCCATTCCGGCCGCTCCATGCGCCATGCCGCAACGCTGTTCACGAAGGCGCTGCCCGATCTCATTGCGCAAGGCAAGAAAGTCGCGGCTGCAATTCTTCAATCTACGCCGGACCAGATCGAATTCGACGACGGCCGGTTCAGCGCGCGCGAGACGAACCGCACCTTCGACTTTCTATCGCGGTGGTCACCGACCACGAGATGCACGATCCGGTATTCCCCAACGGTTGTGCCATCTGCGAAGTCGAAGTCGATCCCGAAACCGGCGAGGTTGCCCTCACGCGTTATGCCTCAGTTGACGATGTCGGCCGTTGCATCAATCCGCTGATCGTCCATGGCCAGACCCACGGCGCGATCGCGCAGGGTGTTGGGCAAGCGCTGTGGGAGCAGTGTTACGTCGATCGCGAGTCCGGCCAGCCGCTCGTCGGCTCACTTATGGACTACGGTGTGCCACGGGCGGATACGCTGCCGCCGTTCGTGACGGAGATTGCCGAGGTCCTCTCTCCCACCAATCCGCTCGGGATCAAGGCGGGCGGCGAAGGCGGCACCACTGCGGCGCCGGCGGTGGTGATCAGCGCGATCGTGGACGCATTGCGCGATTACGGCGTGCGCGACATCAAGATGCCGGCGACGCCTTACCATGTGTGGAAGACGATTCAGGACGCTATGCCAGCTGGAAGAGGGATCGAGGCATGAGGCGAGTCGGGGCCGTCATGCGATCGTTGCGCCGGCAGCGCCGTGATCTCAGCGCAGTGCTGAGCGCTCTCATGCTCACGTTGGTGCTCGCCCCGGCCTCGGCGTTGGCGCAGCCGTCACAAAAGCCGATTCAGATCATCGTTCCGTTCGCGCCGGGCGCATCGGCCGATGGCGCCGCGCGCATCGTGGCGAACGAACTCGGGCCCCGTCCTGGGCGGCAGGTCGTGGTCGAGCACCGGGCGGGCGCCGAGGCGCACTCGGCCTGCAGATGCTCGCGAAGTCTAGCCCCGACGGTGACACGTTGGGCGTCGGCGCGACCGGTGCGCTGCTGCTCAATCCGAACTTGCCGAGCAATCCCGGACCCGACCTGTTGCGCGAGCTTACGCCGGTGGCCAAGCTCATCGACGTCGGGATCGTGCTCGTCGCAAATCCATCGCGCGGGCCGAAATCCATCACCGAGATGATCGAGCGCTCGAAAGCAACGCCTGGCGGGCTGACCTATGGCTCGACCGGCACCAATACCAGCCAGCACCTCTCGATCGAGCTGCTCAAGCGCGCGACCGGCGCCAACCTCGTCCACGTGCCGTATCGCGGCAGCGCCCCCGCGGTGGTCGACCTCATCGCCGGACAGATTCCGCTGGCCTCCGTCGACCTCACCTCCGCTTATCCGCATATCCAGGCGGGGCACGTGATCGCGCTGGGGCTCATCGACGGCAAACGGTTTCCAGTGGCGCCGGAAATTCCAACCATCGCCGAGAGCGGTGTGCCGGGCTTCGGGCGCGCATCGGGATTCATCGGGCTGTTTGCCCCGGCAGGGACCCCGGCTCCAGTCATCAAAAAGCTCTCGCGCGAAGTGGCGGCCATTCTGGCGACGCCCGCCGCCCAAGTAACCGCCCGCACGCTCGCGGCCGCGGTGGCTTACGAGGACGATGAGACATTCGCGCGCTTTCTTGCCGGCGAGTCCGTCAAATGGAAACAGGCGCTCGCTTCCCTTGATTTGTCGCAGTAGAGGAAGGTGCCGCCGCCTGTCCGCCAACGCGAGAAGTATGATCACGGCCGCGGCCGGCTATGGTCGAAGTGCGCCCGCTCCGGCGCAATCCAATCGCATGCAATGTCCTAGGATGAAGACCCGCGGTCGAGTATATATCGAATTGTGGATCTTCGGTCAGGGGTATCCGACGGCGGATCACAAGCTGCTGCGCACGCCTGGAGAGAAATTTGAAGGCTCGAAACGTTCTGTTGCTGGGATTGGCCGGCCTGATCTTGGGATGCGAAGGTCGGCTCAGCCCAGATGAAGCCGGCATCCTCGATGCCGTTGCATTCGTCATCGGCGGCCAGCAGGAAGGTGCGCAACAGCAAGGGTTTGAGACGCGCTGGCGGCGGACCGTTGAAGGGCAACAGATCCAATATGAATCCATCCGCCAGAATACCGGCTTCGGCGAAGCAAACGATTCGCATCGTGAAAGCCGTCATGTCAAAGTCGACGTGAGCATCTCCTCGCCACAAAAATGCATCTTCAAGACAGTGATTATGACCGCCTATTCCAAAGGCACAAGCAAGGAGAGCTTCTACGCGCCGTCGAAGGAAACGACCACGTTGGATTTCAATAAAGTCCAACGCATCGAGCTCGAAGAAGGCGATCACCCGAGCGTCGTGATCGAGGGAAAAGGCTGGCTGTGCAGGGAGGGCGCGTGTCAGGACAAGACCACGATGGGAATTTCAGGGTCCCGACAGGACGACCTCACTCGTGCGCTCGAGAGCAAGCGTCGCGCCACTGATTTCATTAAGAAGGCCTGCCCCGGTATACGGCACTAGACGAGGAAGCACTGATCTCGCTGCGATCTGCTTACGCGGACAAACCGGGAAGATAGTATCCATTGGATATACCAGGGAGAAACAGGCCAGCTGATCGGCTGGAAGTTGTCTCTTTTGCTCGTTCGGCGCGTTGACCGATAGCCGCTGACAATCGTGTCAGTTCAGTAAGCGCACGGAGCAAATGAATGTCTCCTATACTGATTATTCCGCCTTGATGCCGGCAAACTTGGCCACCTTGCCCCACTTCTCCGTTTCCTGCGCAATGAACTTTCCAAAATCGGCGGGCGAGCCCGCGAACACGTCAGCTCCCAGGTCGGTCAGTCGCTTCCTCATGTTTGGGTCGTCGAGCGCGCCGTTCACCTCTTTGTTGAGCCTCTCGATAATTTCGATAGGCGTCGATTTGGGCGCGACGAGTCCATACCAGCCTCTCGCCTCGTAGCCCGGCAGAAATTCGCTGACGCTCGGAACGTCCGGCAAAAGCTCCTGCCGCTTTGCGGTGGTCACTGCCAACGCGCGCAGCGTGCCGGCCCTGATATAGCCAAGCGATGCAGGCATGACGCCGAACAGAACCTGCACCTGTCCGCTGATCAGATCAGGCAGCGCGTGCGCCTCGCCGCGGTAGGGAACGTGAACCATATCGACGCCGGCCATCATCTTGAATAGCTCTCCCGCGACATGCAGCGGGCTCCCATTGCCGCCCGACGCCATGTTTATCTTGCCAGGATTGGCCTTGGCATAGGCGATGAACTCGGGAAGCGTGTTCGCCGGTACGGATGGATTTGTTTCCATGACGAGGGGGATACTGGCGATGCTTGCCACCGGCGCAATGTCGCGCACGAAATTGAAGGGCAGATTGTCGTAGACCGCCGCGTTGATGGCGTTGGCCGAAATAGCCAAGAGTAGCGTATAGCCATCCGGCGGCGCTCTTAGTGCGATGTCGGTGCCGATATTGGTGCCGCCGCCAGACCGACTCTCGACGACTATCGGCTGCCCTAGCCGCTCCGACAACCATTGACCGATCAGGCGTGCGATGATGTCGGGCGAGCCGCCGGCAGCAGTGGTGACAATCAAACGGATCGGCCGGGTCGGATAGTTTTGTGCGAGCGCGGCCCGGCAGACAGCATGCAGCGCGGCAGCGCCCGCTGCCGCACAAAGAAGCCGACGCCGAACAAGTTTCATTGTGGGTCCAAAAATAGGTCCGCAAGCAGCGAGGTATCACGCGCCAGAAAGAATGCGACAGCTTTGCAGGCGCGTGGCCGCTGTTCGGACAAGCGGTGCTTCATTCGCCCTTGATGCCTGCCGTTTTGATGATCGGCCACCATTTTTCGGTCTCAGCCTTGTGGAAGGCGTAAAGCGCGTCCGGCGTTTGTTTGTCGCGCGGGAAAATCTCCTGGCCGATATCGGTGAGCCGCTTGCGCACGGTCGGGTCGGCGAGGGCAGCGACCAGCGCCGTATTGAGCTTGCGCACAATCTCCTTCGGCGTGTCCTTGGGCACCCACAAGCCGTGCCAAAATGAAATATTGATGCCGGGCACGCCGAGTTCCTCGCCGGTCGGTATGTCGGGCGCCGCGAACCAGCGGCTTTTGGCCAGCACCGCATACGGCTTGACCTGCCGACCGAGCACGTAAGGGAGCGCGCCCGTTCCCTCGTTGAACATCAGATCGACGTGACCTGCGACCTCGTCCTGGACCGCGGGGCCACCGCCCCGATAGGGAACGAATTGGAAGCGGGTGCCGGTCGCGCGTTGAAAATAGACCCCGCTCACATGCGCCGCGCTGCCCGCTCCAACGGTTGCGGCCGTCGCCTTGCCGGGGTTTGCCTTGAGCCAGGCGATCAATTCGTTGAGATCGTTCGCCGGAAAATCTTTCCGCGCGGTGACAAGGATCGGGCTGTTCGTCAACAGTGACACCGGTTCAAAATCGTTGAGCACGTCGTATTGGACCGGGTAGACGGCGCTCGCGCCCACATGGCTCAACCAATTGCCGATGCTAAGCGTATAGCCGTCGGGCGCTGCGCGGGCGGCGCGGCCAACCCCGATGCTGCCGCCGGCGCCGGTGACGTTCTCGACCACCACCGGTTGACCGAGCGTGACCGAGAGATGATCGGCAAGGATGCGCGCGATCGGGTCGGCGACCCCGCCTGGCGGCACCGGCACAATGATCGTGACGGGGCGCGAGGGATAAGCCTGCGCGCAGACAACCCGCGCCAAGATCGGCAGCGCGGCAGCGCTCGCTCCGAGAGATAGCAGCCGGCGGCGGGGAACTTTCATCCTGGTTCAAAAAAGCTTTGCACGCGCAGAGTACCACGCGCGGCAAAGGATTCGAGAGCTTTGAGCGGACGTTTGCCCCATATACCACGGCTGGCCTGCTATGATGGGCGTGCCAGCGCAGGAGGAGTCGATGCGTACCAGGTAGCGAGCGCGCGCCGTAAAGGACATTCGACACTTAGCGTCCTTGGAGGAATAGCATGCGAGCGACCCTATTGGCGGCAGCGCTCTGCCTATTGATGGCACCTCCCGCGGCGGCCGTTCGGCCAGACGAATGTGAGCAGCAGCGGGCAATGTTTCCCAAGGACTGGAATGACGTGAGCAAGGAGAAGCCGCTCTTCTACTGCTGGTCGCATTATTCCGGCGCCTTGAGAGTCACTCTCGGACCTGCGGACGACAAGGGACGTCGGTTGCTCAGTCTCGTGCCGCTCGAGGAGCACCGCGCGAACGCCAAGCAAGACAAGTCCAAAGATGTTTTTCGCATTTGGCTCGACAAGGAGCAGGCAGATCGGCTGCAACAAGGAAAATATTTCGCCACAATCACACGACAACGGGAATCGTGCTGGATTCGCGGCGCGCTGTCTGGAGCCGACGACGGCAAGGAGGACTCGGTGTTCTTCATGGACAATGCCAACCCCAAGTCCGACGGACCCGATGCGGGGTCGTTCTATAACAAAGCTCCGCGGTTCAGCGTGTTTCAAGGCGATGCGTATGAGTGCGAAGCGATCAAGTAGCGCGGACTCAGGAGGGAGTGCAGGCGCCACCCGCCTTTTGAATTGAAGAGGTTCAAGGAGAACGTGATGCGCTTGTTTTCTTCCAGCGTACTTGGCTTGGCTCTGACCGCTGTCGGTCTAAGCGCCAGTGCGCAGCAGCCCTATCCGACCCGCCCGATCACTGTGGTCGTGCCGTTCGCCGCCGGCGGGCCGACCGACGTAATGACGCGCATTCTCGGCCAGCATGTGAGCCAGACCCTCGGCCAGCAGATCGTGATCGAGAACGTCACGGGCGGCGGCGGTTCGATCGGCGCCGCGCGCGTCGCCAAGGCCGCGCCCGACGGCTACACCGGGGTTATGGGCAATCTCGGCACGCACGCCGCCGCGGTCGGGCTCTATAAAAATCTTTCGTATGATCCCCGCATCGATTTCGAGCCGGTTATGCTGGTGGCGAGCACGCCCATGGCGCTGATCGTGCGCAAGACTCTCCCCGCCGACACGCTCAAGGACTTGACCGCCTACGCCGCCGCTCATCCGAAGAAGCTCACCTTCGGCAGCGCCGGCACCGGTTCGATCTCCCACCTCACCTACCTGCTCTACACCCATCTCACCAACACGCAGATCGAGCATGTGCCGTATCGCGGCAGCTCGCAGTCGATGAATGACCTCCTGTCCGGTCAGATCGACATGAGCTTCGAGCAGGTGGTTTCGGCCGGCCCGAATATCCTTGCAGGCGGCGTGAAAGCCCTCGCGGTAACAGCACCAAGGCGCGCGGCCGCCATTCCCGACGTGCCGTCCGCGATCGAAGCGGGCTTGCCCGAGTTGCAGACCACCGCCTGGACCGCGCTGTTCTTCCCGAAGGGAACCCCGCAGTCGATTATCGAGCGAGTCAATGCGGCGCTCGACAAAGCCATGCGCGATGAGACCGTGGCCAAGCGGCTCGGGGAATTGGGCGCCGACCTGCCGCCCGAAAATGAGCGCACGCCGCAGGCGCTAGGCAAGCACGTGCGCAGCGAGATCGAGAAATGGGTGCCGCTGATCAACGCGGCGGGCGTGGTCGGGAATTGACGCGTGTCCTCATAAAAGCCCGGCCGTGCCTGAAGCCGCAGGGGCACCGTTCGACGGAGGACTGTTGAATATGCAAATCCCTGGAATCACCAGTTTCGAACGTCGTCGCCAACCGCTCATCTCGCGCCGCCGCTTCGCCGATCGCATGCTAAGGGCCGTCGGATTGTGGTGCATCCTTGCCGTCGTCGGTCTGGCGATCGGAATGGCTGGTTATGCCGGCTTCGAGGACATGTCGCTTGCGGACGCGTACGTCAATGCGGCGATGATTCTATCCGGCATGGGGCCAATGGGTGAGCTCAAAACGACGGCGGGAAAAGTCTTTGCGGGATCTTATGCGATCTTCTCGGGTCTCTTGATTGTTATCGCAACCGGCTTCGTATTGGCTCCGATCTTCCACCGCCTGTTGCACCATTTCCACGTCGAGGCTCATCAGCAGGATTAATATCACCCAGGCGATCGCGAGCGGCGCCACGGTGGAGGTCGACCCGACAGGCCGCGACCATTCGTGCGGGTGCTGTGACCCGGTCGTCTCACGCGCGACGTGTGACGCTATTGCACGAGATCGTAGAGCTTGACCTCGGCCTTCGCACCTTTGAGCGCGCGGGCGTGGCGCACGATCTCCTTATGCGCGGCGCTGTTGCGATAGGCCTCGATCGCGCCTTCCGAATCCCATTCCGAATACGAGATGAATTCGGGCGCATCCTTGCAGCGGAGCAGCTTTTCCGAAATGCACCCCTTTTGCTTGATCATGAGCGGCGCGCATTCCGCTTTCCAAACCCGCACGGCATTTTCGCTCTCGGACGGGTCGATGCTGATGTGGATGAGGCGGATGATCGACATCGGCGTTCTCCTGACACGGCGTGATGACCAGTGCTGAGAGGATAACCGCAGGTTCCCTGGAGAAAACGGGCAATTTACAGGCCGCGCTGGCACGCCACACTTGCATGTTCCGGCGGAACGTAATGCGCACCAATTCGTTGTTGAATGGGGTGCCCAACGATGGATCAGTCATGAACCCGAACCAACAGAAGCCGAACCAACAAAAGCCAGACCAGCAAAGCCAGGGCGGTCAACACGGCGGCCAAGGCGGACAGCAAGGCGGCGGCGGACAAAAGCCCGGCCAGCAAGGCGGTGGCGGACAGAAGCCGGGCCAGCCGGGTCAGCAGCCCGGACAAGGCGGACAGCAAGGCGGTGGCGGACAACACAAACCGGGCCAGCAGGGCGGCCAACAGCGCTGAGACTCACATTCCACGTTCCACTTGCCCGGCCTTGCGCCGGGCTTTTTTTTCGTGAGCACAGCGGCCACATACCTTCACGCGAAAGCTGCCAAGGCATCGATCGTTTCTCGCCTTTTTACTGGACGCGAACGTGCGTGCGCGCATTGGGGCTGCGGCCTCGCGAGTCCCTGCCGATGCGAGGAACGGGAGTTTCGCCGCGCCGCACGCATGCGTGGTGGAGCCGCCGCGACGGCGGAACTTGCGGGAACACCGGCAACACCGGCCTCGATTGCGCGTTGAATCGCGGGGAGGCAAAGGAGGCCTCAGGATGCGAACAGCCCATGTCTTAGCGATCGCGATGGCCGTGGCTGCTTCTGCCGCGCTTTCGCTCCCCGCCAGCGCCGAGCGGTTCTGCAGGGAAGACTGTATCGGCCCGCTGTGCAACAAAAACTGCGTGCACCGGGATCGCGACATCACGGTCGGCAGAGGCGTGCGTGACCGCGATGTCGTCATCGAGGAGCGCCGCCGCGTGCGCGAGCCGGGCGTCGAGATCAGAAGGTCTCGTCCCGGTGTCGACGTCGAAATTGGTCGGTGACTGCCGGCCCCGCCCAAAACGGGCGGGGCCTTTCTTTTGGCTTTAGCGAAAGGGTAGCTTTGTTCTTGTTGTCGGCGCGGCACTCTCGCTAGCAGCGCTGCTGGTCTTCTATCGCGGCTGCTCTGCGGCAGGCTGCTTTGACTCCGTCTTCGGCGTTGGGAGCAGCATCTTCGCGAGATAGCTTTCGATATCGGAGAGCGTGATCGTCGGCCAAAGCGAGCGCGTCTCCTGCGCGCTGGCAGCCGGCGCGGGAGCAGGAGTCGCAGGCGGCGCAGCGCCCGAGGTGGCGGCCGGCAACTTTTCGGCCGGCATCGTCAACGCGGCAGCCGGCGTTTTCTCGAACGGCACCGCTGGCCCGGCCGCCGTGGCCTTTTGCTTGTCCGCCGTATCGTTACCGCTCGGTTGCGCGGTCCCTGCAGACGGCGCCGGCGAATCCACGTTGCCGAGGATGATCGGCAACCCGTCTTTCCCGCTGCCGATAATGACGACCTTGGAATTCATCGATTGCGACAGCTGGAGCGTTGCCTCGATACCGCGCCAGCGCAGGTAGGAGTCGGAGATGCCTTGGCTGACGACCTGTTGAAAGTCGCGGATGCCCTCGCCCTCGATCTTCTTGCGTTCCGACTCGCGTTTCTCGCGCTCGACGCGAAACTTGTATTCCTCCGAGATATAGTATTGCTCGGTCTTGCGATTGATGGCGCCGACGATGGCCGCAGGCAGCTCGATGCCGGTCACGAGGATGTCGTAGAGGATGATGGTATCGCGCATCGAGACGCGGTACGACTCTTCGCCCTCGTGCTCCATCATCTTCTCGGAAAGCCTGTTCTCCACCAGGTCGCGGATCTTCTCCTGAATTTCCTGGCGCGCCGTCGAATAGACCTGTTCGGCCGTGTATCCCGCCATCACCTCGCGGGTGAGACTGCCGATCCCGGGCTGGATCAGCACTTGCTCGTAATTCGGTCCGATCGCTTGGTGCAGCACGGGCACCGCGTCGCGCTGCAGGCGAAAGCGGACGACGACGGAGGCGGTCAGGTTCACGCCGTCGCTGGAGATGGCGTTGTAGGACTCGGTGAAGGATTGCAGCCTGAGGTCGTACAGAAACACGCGGTTCCAGGGTGAAACGAAATTGAACCCCTCGTTTTTCAACAGCCGCGGATCGAGCACGGTGCCGTTGCTGAAGCGCTTCCACAGAACGCCGATGTAGCCGCTGGGGACGGTGATGACCATGTGCGGATAGAGCACCACCGCGACCAGGGTCGCCACCATCAAATAGATCACGACGCTGGGGAGATTGCGGTCGACGAAGCGCCGCCACCTCGACATCGGCGGGGGCGTCGTTCCATCCGCTGGCCAAAGATACGCTTTCAACTTCCTCTCCTTTGTCTGCCGGCGGCCAAACCGCCGTCTTTGAGCCGCAGTCTGGGAGCGGAAATCCGCCTCGTCAATATGACGCGCGGTCGCTGGCGGGAGGGCAATCGAGCCGGTGGATGAGCCCGCCAAGCGAGGCTTAGTTAGGCCGCTTGTTCGTATGTGCTGACCAGTCCGGGCGCACATCGGCGCCGATCAGGCCGCAGGCCGTGCAGACCATCCGCGGACATAAAGCGCGCAGCGGCATTTCGTCCGGCAGCCAGTCGACATTCATCACGGCGCTGTGATTGCACCACAGCGACTCGCAATAGACGAGAACGTCGCGGCAGCCGTGACCGCGGATTTGGCCGAGCGTCACCGGCGGAAATGTCTCGCGCTCGCGTGGCGTCATGACGTGCAATCCTAGCACGCCGCCGCGTCGCGCATTGGCCAGATTGCGCGTGCAGGCGATGTTCGCTTTGGGTCCAAAAGCGGACTAAGCACGGACATGTCGATCATGGCCGCTTAGTGCCAATCGCGGTCATTCGGGCTGATGGTCAGGACGCCGCGGGCCACGCCGCGGGCCGGCCGCATGGTGAATTATCGCCCATATCTCGGGGCACCAGCGTGCTACCGTTTGGCTGTTGAAATAGGGGCTCAAGCCCGGAGGGAATTCGTATGAGGCGGCGCGAGTTCATCATACATGTCGGCGGCGCGGCGGTCGCCTGGCCGCTCGTCGCGCGGGCGCAGCAGCCTGCGATGCCGGTGATCGGCTATCTCAGCGCGAGGTCGCCAGAAGATACCGCGCATCTGGTGGCCGTGTTCCGCCGCGGATTGGCCGAAAACGGCTACGTTGAGGGCCAGACCGTGACCATCGAATACCGCTGGGCGCTCGGCCAGCCCGACCGGCTGGCGGTGATGGCGGCGGAGCTTGTGCGCAAGCCGGTGGACGTCCTCGCTTCGACCGGCGGCGAATCGGCAGCGCTCGCGGCCAAGGCCGCGACCTCGACCATTCCGATCGCCTTTATCATCGGCGGCGATCCGGTCAAGCTGGGATTGGCGGCGAGCTACAACCGGCCGGGCGGAAATGCCACCGGGATAAGTATTTTGACCAGCACGCTGGAACCCAAGCGGCTCGGACTGTTGCATGAGCTGGTGCCGCAGGCGGCAACGATCGGCGTGCTCCTAAACCCGAGCTTCCCACCGTTTGAGGGCCAGCTACGAGACGTGCAGGAGGCGGCGCACGCCCTTGGTGTGCAGACTCATCTCTTGCGGGCCAGCACCGATCGCGAGATCGACGCGGCATTCGAAACTATTGCGCAACAGCGCATCGCCGCGCTCGCGGTGGGCGCCGATCCGTTCTTCGACACGCGCCGCGACAAGCTGGTGGCCACGGCGGCGCGCCATGCGGTACCCACGATGTACCATTTTCGCGAATTTGCCGCGGCCGGGGGCCTGGTGAGCTACGGTGCCAGCATTACGGATGTGTATCGGGAGTTCGGCATCTACACCGGACGGATTCTCAAGGGCACGAAGCCTATCGACTTGCCTGTTCTGCAGCCGACCAAGTTCGAGCTGGTGATAAATCTGAAGACCGCGAAGGCGCTCGGTCTCGACGTGCCGCCCGGTCTATCAGCGCGTGCCGACGAGGTGATCGAATGACGGCGGTCTGCTGAAGTCGGCTTTGGGTCTTGGCTGTGTAAAAACTCCAACCCTTGCTGCGCGCGTAGAAACTTCTCGAAGGAATTGCGTACCTGAGAGTCAAATCATACTGCACACGCGAGGCGTGATGCCTTCCTGGAGAATTGTTTTTTCTACATTTCGCGACTGTATGAGTTTTTACACAGCCAGGGTCATTAGCAACCGAGGAGCCCGAAAGCGACCGCTCGTCCACGTCTGCTTTGCCCCGAAAGCGGTCCAAAAAATTGATCCCGCCAAGAAGCGGCGCGTCAGTTCAGGGGGTAGGCGCGTAACGGGCGAAGACGAAGTCGCGATCTTTGGCAGGCTGGTGGCAGGGGAAGCAAGCTTTGTGCAGCGCCTCGTCGCCAGGTTTGCCGTTCTTGAAGTCGGCAAATCCCCAGCCGTCAGTCGCGGCGTACTTCTTTGAGTCTTTGACCATGAACTGAACATTCTCGGCGGACCCGGCAACGGAAGATTGGAGGCCGGCACCGGGAAAGCCGCTGGCTAAGACTTTGTTGTTTTCGTCCGACGCGGCTTCATTCCAATGCAGCGCGGCAATGATTGTGCCGTCCGGGAACGGGAGCTTCCCTTCCCGAAAGGCCTTTATCGCAATATCGTTGCCCAATTGGGCCCGCAACTGTTTCAAGTTGCCTCCCGCCAAGTGGGCGACGGAGATCAAGCGCCAGTCACGGTATCCGGCCGGAATTGTGATGCCATAGATCGGGGCG
>WNFM01306500.1_pt2 | contig 36396 bp, 39 predicted proteins | sample 5400271 | NCBI WGS metagenome assembly WNFM01 (sample SAMN13153352, study PRJNA577476) | soil metagenome | isolation source: 60 cm saprolite on Douglas fir-dominated hillslope | place: USA:California | collected 2013-09-17 | reverse complement strand
GCCAGATAGTCGCTCCCTTGCCTCCGGTAGCGATGATACAAGCGTCCAGATCTGGCAGAGCACGACAGGCGCGCCGCTCTACACCTATGGGGAGCATACGGCTTGGATACGCGGTCTTGCCTGGTCCCCTCAAGGACAACTGATTGCCTCGACAAGCGACCAGGTGGTACATGTGTGGCAACCAGTCTTCACTGCCCCTTAATGGGGAAAACCTTTGCTAATGTTTCAGCTTACCTCATTGTATGCGTTTTGCCAGCAAAGTGTAGACTTATACAGTCTCCGTTGGAACGTGCGCCTGCTCCTTACCGGTAGCAGGTTTTACGGCTAAATTTCGCCAGGGGATGCTAACCGGTGCACCAATATCACGCAAGTGCATGACATCATTATAGCTTTCGAGAATCCAGCTCGTCGGCAGATCCTCAAAGGAGCCCCTGTACCAGTGGGTGATCGATGTATTGTGCGTATTAAAGAATGCCCTGGGCAAGTGCAAGGTACTCAAGCCCAAAAAGGCCAGAAACGAGCAGTCAATAATACCCCCATGGCAAACAATCACAACTGTCTGGCCTGTGTACTCGTTCGTAATACGATTGAGGGCGGTACTTGCTCGCAGCATAAACTGGGCCCAACTCTCAGCGCCGGGAGCAATCTGAATATATGGTTTCTGAACCGCTTCGACAGGGTTGAACCTGGCTTTGAATTCCTCCGTCGTCCAGTTTCCGGCCTCGCCATCACGCCATTCTTCTACTTCACTATCAAACAGAAGTGGTAGGCCAAAAGCCGGCGCGATAATCTCCGCCGTCTCTTTCGCCCGCTGCATAGTGCTGGTAATAAGCACGTCGGCGGCAATTTCGCCCGTGGCCGCTAAACGATCGCGCAATCGCTCGGCCTGCGTGATCCCCAGAGGAGATAGTCCTGTATTTCCTAACGTATTCCTGGCTGCGCTCATGGCCTGCCCATGGCGGATTAAATACAAATGCGTCATAACAACATTATCCTTTTATTGAAACTTGGCGAGAAAACCACGAGGTCTTCAGCCTCGTGGATGAAGCGCTGTCTTTTAGCCTTGATTGGCAATAGAGTGACGAATGGCCTCTTGACTGGCATTGCCAATCGTACACCAGAAGGAGCCATCACTCCAAAAGGTTCGTTCCTTCCAAAAATGGTGTTTCAAATCTGCCTCCTAGCTTCTCCAAAGCCAGTTTGTTCCCAAAAATATCCATCAGGATCGCATATCCCGTTGCCATCCGGCCCTTGATGAAGTATTCGTGACCGAGATAGCGAACCTTATCAAACTTACGCAAGCCGGAGATTTTGCCTGTTGGTATTCGTTGTTGGCCCCGAACGCCTTTCGTCTGTTGATAATCCCCAGCGGGAACGCATTTTTTCCTGAGAACGCTGCGTGTTTGGAAAACGGGCTGTGTTCCTCGTGTAGCAATCATTGCCGCATCAAAGATATGTTCTTTGGGAAGCCCCGCAAGGTGGCGATGTTCTTTGGTCACAAAGCCCCACGTTTCCTCGGCTTGCACCCGTTGGAGCAGTTGGGTACGAATGCTGTTCATCTGGCTCGCATGAAGCAGATTTCCTTTGCTCTTCCCTGCCTGATTGAGTGTGACTGTGCCAGCGTGCAGGCTATCATGGCAGATTTTGCAAAGGGTCAAGAGATTCGCTTCCTCATCGCTTCCGTGTTGGCTGCGAAAAACGAGATGGTGAACTTGCAAACGTGGATCCTTCGATTTTCCCTTACAGCTTTGACAGGTGTAGCCATCTCGTGTGAGCACGTAGGCTTTGGTATGAGCGTAGCCGTAGTTGATCCCTTGTTGATACAGCCACTTGTTCTGCAACACTTCCGGATTTTTCAAGGCATGGGGATCAAAGGTTCCCGTTTCAAGCACAATGGATGTGATAGGCAAGAACAACTGGACAAAGCGGATTTCTCGCAGATGCGCGTCGATTTTGCTCGTCATGGTGGGTGAAAATCGCCCTGTCCTGTTCGAGTTCTTTCGGTTCAACCAGCGAGCGGGGCGATATCTTGTTTTGCGCTGACGACGAGTGTGACGAGAGGCCGCTCGTTCTTTCATCGTCTGGGCAATATCATTGCGGATTTCCACCTCAGAAAGATAGAGGACATTCCCCTTTTCATCAGCCACAGCCGAACCCATCACGCAACTGCCTGGATCCACTCCAAGTGTCAATGGTTGCGTGCAGGTGTTCTCTGGCTGAGCATGCAGTTGGATCGTAAAGGGTGTTCTGCGTACCACTTTGGCTTTTCCTTGTTTGAGTAACAAGCGGGCAATGACGCACGAACAGGGCATCAGTGGTGCCCTCTCTGCTGAAAGCACATACACTCCATTCATGAACCACATTCCTTTCGGAAAAATGCTCTGCTTGCGCAGGTGATGCGTATCCATGCGCTGTGACCATGCATGGAATCCGGCCTCATCTCGACAATGTTAGAAAGGCTTTTTGCGTCTGGAGCACCGACCCTTTCCCCAGGTCTACTTAACTCCAGGCGACAGAGCAGCAGTCTGATGCGTCAACCGCAGGTGTCATGACCTATCTAACGTAGCTCGCATTTCTGCGGCTGAGTCTGGTGAACTTAGGCTTCTGAAGAAGCCGCTGAGTCTTTAGCTCAGCGGTAGTTCACTCTCACGCTCTTAACCAGCAAAGACCGTGGCAGATTGTATGCCTGCCCCTCTAATCGTACTTCATAAGCGCTCTCTATTCAAGGAAAAATGTAACTGTTCACGTCTCCTCACCATCTTTGGTGGCTCTCTTTTTGGTGAGTGTTACGGACTGCACATGAGGAGTTAGCGTTACTGCCAGGCCGTCTCGCCCCTCGACAACAGGAACATCTGGCCAGTTGGATGCCTTTTGACAAAGCAGCGGAAAGCGATGCTTCTTCGTCGCAAGAAGCATCGCTTTCCGCTGCATGACGCACAAGTTTCCACCAAAACGCGCGGGAAAATGTGTCGGCGGGCCGCGTGTCGGTCTTATTTCACCACTCGGAACGAGAGATGGGTTGCTCCCGGTGTCTCAAGCGTTCGTGTACGTTCCAATTGGAGAGGCTCAGAGCCGAGGTGATCGAAGAGGCGAACGCCCTCACCCAGGAGAACATGGGCAATGCTCATATGGAATTCGTCGAGCAGACCCGCCTTCAAGGCTTGTTGGACGGAGCTTGCACCATGAAGGGCCACATTTTTCTCGCCTGCGATCTCCTTTGCTTTCGCAATCGCGCTTTCAATGCCATCGGTGACAAAGTGAAATTGCGTCTTGCCCTTTTTCACTGATTCTCGTCCTTGCGATTGCAAGACAATCACAGGCCAGTCGGGAGACGTGCCATCAGGAAATACCCACCCATTCTCATTGTAAATCTGATCGAAGCTTCTGCGCCCCATGATAACTGCGCCGCACTCGTTGAGCGAATCGCCCACGACTTCATGGAAATTTTCCCATGCGCTTGCAAACCATGCGAATACCTGTGATACGTCATCATTTTTATCAGCGATAAATCCATCCAGGGATACCGAAAGGCCAAACATGACTTTTCCCATTGTGTTCTCCAATCTTCGTGGATGATATTCTACGTGGCATCTGACATGTGAAAAACAGTGTACTCCCAGGGATGCGAAAAAACTTCTCCGATCTTGCTCTTGTCCCACGACATCCGCGTGCCCGGTTTGATCAACCGAACGCCGGCACGCGCCGCGACAAGCGGGCGCGTGCGCTGCATGCTCTGCGGGGATAGGCAGAGGTGGTGAAGAAGATTCTCAAAACCGTTGCAGCCTGTTGAAAAACTCCTTCACAAAGCTCATCAGCAAGAAAGGATAAAATCCCTCTTGTTCATGATATAAGATGAGCTAATAAGTGAAGAAACAGACACAGATACCAACGAAGGATAAGTGATCCACCAGTAAGAAGCCAAAAAGAAGGCACACAGCGCCTCTACTGGGAAGGGCCGCCGCCCCCATCCTCGTTTCTTGAGCAACCGTTTGAGGTTTTGTCCAGCCGCGATCCGCAAGGCCTCAATGTTGACCCGCCAGAGCAGACGCAAGCGGAACCGCCGCATGCCATGCCAGTCTTTCGCTTCTGCAAACAGCGGCTCCACCCACACTTTCCGTTTCCGCATGGCCTTCTGATAGGCTTCAGTTTGGTGATAGCCCCTCACCCGTTCGAGGTAGCTGGCATGAAAAGACCGATGCACCTGACGACCTTGATCACTGGGGGTACACTGCGCTTTGAGCGGACATGCATTACAAGTGGCAGCGTCAGCACTGTACTCTGCCTTCTGCCCGGTATACTCCATGCGAGAAAGGTGCAGCAGTTGCCCGTTTGGGCAGATATAGCGATCATGCTCGGCGTCATAGGTAAACTGCGTGGGTCCGAAATAGGGCCGCTGGTGTTCCCAATCGGGCAAGGGAACATAGGCACGGATGCCTGCCTCTTCAAGCGCCTTGATGTTCTCGATGGTGCCATACTTGGTATCACCCGTCACGTGTCGAGGCCGTAGTTTCCAACGAAAGCGGGTACGAAAGATGAGGTCGCGCATGGGTTGGTTATCCATGACCTCCGAAGGCGTCACCAACACCTGGAGAATGACGCGTGCTTTGCCGCCATCGACGACGTAGTGCACGTGGTAGCCCAAGTGCGTGCCGCCACCTTTCAGGCGCATCGGGGTCGCATCAGGATCAGTGATGCTGACTTTAAAGTCTGCCGTCCTCTGGTAGAGACCATGAACCTCCCGTTGCGGCCGACCTTCCTGCGCGATCCAGTCGTGCCGAGCCACATGCTCGGTAGCCAGTTCCGCTTGCTCTGCTTCGGAGAGGTTGATGGGCAGTGGAAGAGGTGCGGGGTCGATGGCGACGGGTGCAGTGGTATCTGTCTGTGGCGTGTCAGCACAATTTCCTGAGGCTTCCTGCTGCTCGTGCCGAGCGTCTTCAAGAGAGAACAGAGCAGCCAGATGGGCCTGCATGGCTGCTCGCGCCTCGACCGCAAAGCGAGGCGTGAGCGAATCCAGGTCGGCATTGGCGTTGACTTGGGTGCTATCAATGTAGAGTTCTTTGCCCCAGACCAGCTTCTCCTGCTGGCACTGTTCCACAATCGCGTCGAAGAAGCGGCGAAAGATGTCGACTCCATAGCGTTCACGAATATGCGTCAGACTGGAATGATCGGGCAAGGGCTCGTTTAAATCATAGCCAACATACCAGCGCACGCTCAGCCGATCTGCCGCATGGCGCATCAGTTGCCGTTCAGAGCGTATCCCCTCAAAAAACATGACAAGTTGGAGCTTGAAGAACACGACAGGATCAATGGATGGGCGACCACTACCGGCATAGGTCGGCTGCACAAACTCGCGCACGAATGACAAATCGAGTGTGCGCTCCAGGTGACGATAGAAGTGATCTTGTGGTACTAACTCTTCTAAAGAGACATTGATGAGCGGTGCAAAGTGCCGCTCTTTGCTTCCCATCATTGGAGTAGCCTTTCCCGCTCATATAACGACCCATCATGCCTATTACTTACCACCTTTTCTTCCGTTGTTCAACGGGCTGGGAGGTTTTAGAGACGCATGATTTCCCTAAAACTCTGGCATGGTTTCGAACCATAGGTGGCCCTCCCCTAACGGTTATGCTTAAATCTCCTTGTTACGGAGTTTTTTATTGTAAATATGATATAATCAACGTTAGATTGACGAAGGAGATACGACAAATATGATGAAGTCTAACCATTCGATTCCTCAGGCCACTGTAGTACCAGTGCTCATTTATCCAGACGTTCGAAAAGCAGTCGATTGGCTGTGCGAGGCATTTGGTTTTGTTGAACGGCTCCGAATTGGTGAAAACCACCGCTCACAGCTCAGCATTGGTGACGGTGCAGTTATAATCGGTGACGTTCGGCATGATCAACACCCGCCACGCCCCGGAGAGGTCACTCACCAAGTAATGGTTCGCGTGGAAAATGTGAAGACTCATTGTCAGCACGCTCGAGAGCACGGGGCCCGAATACTCATGGAGCCTACCGATTTCGAGTACGGAGAACGGCAGTACACAGCAGAAGACTTAGCAGGACATCAATGGAAATTCTCGGAGACTCTCAACGACGTAGACCCTGCCGTGTGGGGAGGACTAGCCCAATGACCCAACAAATAAAACTTTACTACATTCTCTCATGTTAGTTGAAATTAAGTCCACGGTGACCTTCCAAATATGGCTATGATCATACAAAGTCTCTTTCGCAGTGTCCATAAAACGACCCAGCCTGTTGAAAAACTCCAAATAAGCTCATCAGTTTGCGATTTCCCATCAAAGTCCAAGCGTAAATGAAGAGTTCATAACAGTTCAATCTCATCAATAATGACTTTTTTCAACAGGCTGGTTGGGTTTTGAGACATCTCATCCATTCATGAAACCTGTATGTGTCACTCGGGTAGGTCCGAGGAGTCCAGCGATCTTCCAGATGGGTCTATCTTATCATCTTTCCTTTTGCCTGAACATTCCCTTTGCAAAAACGTGTGAGACACCCTTTGCCCAGCAACATCTCATATTCACCTTGCCTCTTTCTGCGAGAAGATCACGCCAAGAGATGCTACACTGATTAAGGTAATAGCAACCACTGCCTGCCAGCTTAAGTGTTCATGGAGAACAATGAGGCCGGCAAGAGCGGCAATCGCCGGTTCCAGGCTCAGCAGAACGCTAAAAACACGTGACGGCAGGTGTCTAAGCGCCTCCATTTCCAGAGAATAGGGGAGAGCAGTGGACAGCAGGCCCACCCCGGCGCCAGCCAGGAGAAGGAGAGGTTGAAATAATACTTTCCCTGCCTGTAGAATACTCAACGGTAACAGAAGTACGGCAGCTACTCCGGTAGCCAATGCCAGGCCCACACCACCAGGAAAGACCCTGCCTACTCTGACGCTCAAAAGAATATACATAGCCCAGAACGCCCCGGCCAGCAGGGCAAGCCCGATACCCGAGAGCCTGAGGGTTGTCCCACCCAACCCGTGAACGGGAGCCAGTAACAAGACACCGCAGGCTGCGAGAAGAACCCAGAGTACATCGAGAACTTTACGCGATTGAACCACCGCCACTGTGAGTGGCCCCATAAACTCAAGCGTGACTACCACTCCCAGGGGCGCCTGGCTCAACGCAACGTAGAAGGAGAGATTCATAGCAGCCAGCGTGAGCCCCAAAAGCCCTGCCTGCCGGTATGCACCCCATCCATACGCATGACGCAGATGTGAACGCCAGAGCACCAGGAGGATCAGAGCCGCCCAACCAACACGCAGGCCAACAGTCCCTACCGGCCCCAGAACAGGAAAGAGGCCCTTCGCCAGGGCAGCGCCAACTTGCGTCGAGCTGATAGAGAGCAAGACGAAACCAGTGGGAAGCAGCTTCCTCGTTGCTTGCTGCGGCCGGACAGGAGAAATAGAAGCCGGCTCAGAGCGATTATAAAGTTTCTTCATTCAGAAATACCTTTCCGGCGCTGGCGATACCCATGCACCTTGCTGAGATTGCCACACTCAGCCATCGAGCACCAGCGACGGCGCTTACTACGCGACCCGTTGATGAATACCATACCACACCCCGATCCCTCACAAGCGCCAAGCAGTTCTACATCTCGTCCTCCCAGCAGCTCTACTGCGTCCCGCGCAACGGTAGCGAGTGCAGCTTCAACTGGCTGCGCCGCTTGCCAGCAAACGAGCAGGGTCGCCCCATCAAGTTGTGGAACAGCGATCGGGTGAGCTGCCCAGGCATTGATCAGTATCACATCAGCTGCATCAGGTGAGCTGTGCGACATAATGGCAAGGGCACTTCTATATATAACCTCGCGCAGAGCCAACGCGCCTGCATGTTGCGATACCGATACGGCTGGCTCTATCTCGCAGAGATGGGCCTCGACAAACCAGCGAGCAAGGTCGCCTGGCAGCGGAAGTCTTTCTAGTGGTGTAGCCAGACGCCACCCGACGGTCGCGACAAAATCAAGGCAAAGTCGTCCCGTATCAAAACGAAAGTCCCTTGCCTGCCGCTGCGGGTGCATTATGTGCGTCTGAGAAAGCTGCTTGTTCTGGATCATGTAACCATTATATATGGTTACAGCATTAATTGCAAGGGCAACTAAAAATCGGTAGTCGAGCTTTTTTGTTGTTGTTTTGCTGGTCTCGCTTCTTACTAGCTTTTTAGCTTCTTATGCGCATTCATGATATTTGTTCATTTATTACATATTACACCTATCCTTGGGGAAAAGATTTAACACAAATTTAACCTACCTATAAAGCATAGTTAACTCTCGCGTGTTACCTTATAACTGGAGTAACGGCGAGGGAAAATCCCCGTCGTCAGCCCTCAGATAGGAACATTCATTTTGTGGCAGATACAGTCAGACTGGCAGCCATGAGGAGGACTTATGTCGAAACAATGGCGCCTTGCACTTGTATTAGGAGTGGCAATGGCGATTAGCCTGTTTATTTCAGCATGTGGTGGGGGTAATACGTCAACGGGTAGCACCCCAACAGCGGGATCTAGCACGCTGGGGACGCCAGGTGCATTTAACTGTGTGTCGGACAGCCTTACTGCTGCTGGCTCAACGGCACTCGCCCCGTTGGTAAAGGCCGTAGCTGCCGATTATACAACTAAGTGCTCTGGTGCAGGCATTACGGTAAACCTTACCGGTAGTGGCGCTGGTCTCACGTCAGTTGAAGGTGGCAACGTCCAAATCGGTAACTCTGACATCTTCAGCAAGACGGGTCAGGAAGATCTTGTCGACCACCAGGTGGCAGTCGTAATCTTCACCGTCATCATCAATAGCAAGGTGACCGGTGTCACCAATCTGACTACTGCCCAGGTTAAAGGCATCTATGCCGGTACAATCACCAACTGGAAACAGGTTGGTGGTCCCAACCTGCCCATTGTTGTGGTAAGCCGACCATCTACCTCTGGAACTCGCGCGACCTTCCAGAAATATGTCCTGGGTGGCCCGGAGCAAGTTAATGGCCCACAAGCCCTGACCACAGATAGCACGGGTACAGTCGTAACCAACGTAAAAAATACTGATGGCGCTATCGGCTATGCAAGCCTGGGACCTGCCAAGAGTTCCACCCTGACCATAGTCTCCATCGACGGTAATGCACCTACAACTGATCTCGTAAAGAACAACACGTACAAGTTCTGGAACATCGAGCACATGTACACCAAAGGCAAGGCCAGCGGTCTGGCTCAAGCTCTTATTGACTACATGCTGAGCGACCAGGGCAAGCAGGAAGCCTCGAAACTCGACTTTGTGGCCATCACCGATATGTCATCGACTGCCTTGCAGGCCCACCAGCCAACAAGCTAAACCTACAAGTGCGAAGAAGAAAGGGGCGCAATTTGTTGCGCCCTGTTTCTACGTTAAACTGCCTGGATGGTGTGGGTAGCTGAGAAGGAGTTATAAGATTGGCAAATGTACAACAGGCGCGCCTGGCCGATCAGAGTGCACGAATGATCTTCCTTATCTGTGCGATCCTTTTGATCGTAGTCATCGCCAGTGTCTTCATCTTTATTGGTTCATACGCATTCCGCGTCTTCGGTGAAGGCGCAAGTGTACGACAGTTCTTCACCAGTACAAACTGGGATCCTGTTGGTAATAATGATGTGAACGGCAATCCATCCTATGGTGCAGCGGGACTCATTATTGGGTCGGTAGTAATAACCTTCTTTTCCGTGATTATCGCTACACCACTGGCCTTTGGTATGGCCCTCTTCTTTACTGAGATAACACCAAAGTGGTTGGCAAACTTTCTCCAACCCCTGCTCGAACTCTTCACAGGTATGCCTTCAGTAGTTATTGGTTTCCTTGGGCTCATAGTGCTGGTCCCTTTCCTGCAAAGAGTATCGGCACCGCTTACCGGTAATCTTCCCACGGGCGGCTTCGGTTGGGGAGCAGCCATTCTTGTGCTCGTAATAATGATTCTACCCACTATCATCAGCATTTCGGTTGATGCGCTGCGTGCCGTACCTGGCAGCGTTCGGGAGGCCAGTCTTGCGCTTGGCTCGTCACGCTGGCAAATGATGTCGAAAGCCATTATTCCTGCTGCCTCAACCGGCCTGGCCACAGCGGTTGTGTTAGGTATGGCCAGGGCCATTGGTGAGACATTAGCGGTTAGCATCGTACTTGGCGGCGATTCACTCCCTAAGGATCTCTTTAAGCTATCGGTCTTCTTTCAACCCAATATCAACATTACATCGGTCATCGTACAGCAATTTGCAGATGCTTCGGGACCAGCACGTGATGCCTACTGGACTCTCGCCTTTATCCTGCTCGTTATCTCGTTTGTCTTTATCTGCATCAGCCGCTACCTCGCTAGTAGGAGTGTCTATAAATGAGTAGTATTCAAGTACCTGCATCAGGTGGCAATAGCCAGCGTATTATCGAGTTGACACGCCTGGTCCGGCGACTGCATACAAACAATCGTATCGCGCTAGGCATAATCTGGATTATAGCAACGCTGGTTGCGCTCCTGTTTATCGCGATCATCATACTGCTGTTGGTACAGGGCATCGGCTATCTCTTTGCCCCGCAGTTCTATAGCACCGGCGACGCGGGCCTCGCAGCAGAATTGTTCAACTCGTTCTATATCCTTATCCTGGCAGAAGTGTTTCTATTCCCCATCGCCTTAGCAGCAGCCATCTACATGGTGGAATACGCACGACAAGGTCCTTTAGTGACCATCCTGCATTTCGCAGCAGAGACCCTGGCTGGCGTGCCATCTATCGTCCTGGGTCTGTTTGGCGCCCTGGCCTTTGGTACATTTGCGCACCTGGGAACCAGTCGCTTAACTGGCGCCCTGACTCTGCTCTGTTTGAACCTTCCTTTAGCCCTGCGCCTGTTTGAAGATGCCCTGGCAACAGTCCCGCGTGAATTGCGCGAAGGCGGCCTTGCCCTGGGTGCTACCAGGTGGCAAACCATCCGTACTGTCGTTTTGCCTTCCGCTTTACCCGGTATAGTGACAGGTCTGATCCTTTCAGCCGGGAAAATTATCGGCGAAGCAGCAGCGCTTATATTCACGATGGGATCGTCCAATCCCCCAAATTTGTTCTCTTCTCTCAGTACGTTGTTTAGTCCATTTGTAGCCAGTGATACACTGTCTATCCATATCTGGTATATCAAAACTGCTGGCGCAGGCAGCACCAGTTTGACTACACCGCAAGAAACTGCTATCGCGGCAGGTTCATCAGCGCTACTAATTTTGATCTTGTTGCTCATCAATCTCGTTGCGCGAGGTCTTAGTCGTTACATTCAACACAGGGTAACCGCTGCATGACAGCAGGGGATATCCCTACAGTAAATATGACAAGTATCGTCAAATCTAGGGCATAAATCAGGCGGATAACGGCCTACTTCCTACCCCGGTGTAGAGAATTCGAGGCCAGTGGAAGGCAAAAGTTGCGCTTCTACAACAAATCCGCTAGAATTGAGAACAGAGCTGTTATGAACGCTTCAGCAAATGCGCATGGCGAAGGAAGTACCTTATTTCCCGAAGGGGCAAACATTTTTTCTCGTAAAGTAGCACGTAGTGGTCACATCTCCTTTGAGGGTCGCCCATACTTTATTAGTAAAACGCTTGCGGGACGGTATATCTGGCTCGTGGTACTGGCAGACCGCCTCATTGTTGACGCATCCATTCCGTTACATAAAGAATACCCTCTCGTGTAGCAGGGATACACGTAAAAGTAGAATGAAAGGAGGTCTAATGGAGACCGGTCTGAATAAGTCACAACAGTCACTACCCGATCCATCCTTCACAAACGCCCAGAAAGGAATAAGCAAAAACGTGAAAAATGATGTGTCACAATCATTTCTGGAACAGGTAGTTGAGGCCAGTCCGGCGAAGGCCCTTGATCCAAGGGCAGATACTAAAATAAATGTTCAGCATTTAGATTTCTACTATGGTGCGAAGCAGGCATTGTACGATGTTTCGCTGCCTATTCGTGAACACCATATCACTGCCCTCATTGGGCCTTCTGGCTGTGGTAAATCAACCTTTTTACGCACCCTCAATCGCATGAATGACCTCATTCCTGGCACACGCACCGGGGGTGAGGCGGCGTTCGAGGGGCAAAACATCTACGCCAATTCTACCGATGTAGTGCTTTTGCGCCAGCGCATCGGCATGGTCTTCCAGCGCCCCAATCCTTTCCCCAAGTCGATCTTCGAAAATGTCGCGTATGGCTTACGTGTCCAGGGGAAAGCGAAGCGGGAGATCCAGGACATGGTGGAACAAAGTCTGCATAGAGCAGCAATCTGGGACGAGGTCAAAGACCGCCTGAATGCCTCCGCGCTAAGCTTATCAGGTGGACAACAACAGCGCCTGTGCATTGCACGTGCCCTGGCCGTCAAGCCAGAAGTGTTACTGATGGACGAGCCATGTTCGGCGCTTGACCCCATCGCTACACTGAAAATTGAGGAATTAATTACGCAGCTAAGCGCGGAATATACGATAGTCATTGTCACACACAACATGCAGCAAGCTGCACGTGTCTCACAATATACAGGTTTCTTTCTTAGTGGCAAGCTCATTGAATATGCTCCAACAATTACACTCTTCGAGCGGCCTCAGAAAAAAGAGACCGAGGATTATATTAGTGGACGCTTCGGTTAAAAAATGAGCAGGAGGGTGTCGTGGGACGTAAAATACTAGTTGTAGACGACGAGGCAGTCCTGGTCGAGACGATTGCGTATAACCTGGAACAGGCTGGTTACCAGGTCATCACGGCTTTAGATGGCGCCAGTGCCTTGCAGGCGGTCCACCGTGAAACGCCAGACTTGATCATCCTCGATATTATGCTGCCAGAAATGGATGGCATAGAGGTTTGTCGTCAATTGCGCCGGGAGAGTAATACTGCCACTACACCTATCATGATGCTCACCGCCAGGGGCGAAGAAATTGACAAAGTCGTCGGCCTGGAAGTTGGCGCAGACGACTATGTAACGAAACCCTTTGGGCGCCGTGAATTGCTGGCCCGCGTGCGCGCACTCCTGCGCCGCTCGGATTATCCAGCCCCCGCCGAAGAACATCCTGACCACGATGCTAGCAACGGCACCCCCAGGTCTCAGCGGGAACTCGTCGCCGGACCCCTGCGCATCGACCTGAATGGTCGCCGGGTCAATTGTCGCGGCCAGGAATTAGAGCTACAACCCAAACAATTCGAGTTACTCACCTATCTTGTACGCAACCGCGGCACCGTTCTAACACGTGACCAGCTATTGCACAATGTCTGGAGCTACGATTATGCCGGTGATACACGCACCGTAGATGTCCACGTACGCTGGTTGCGTGAAAAATTGGAGGAAGATCCCGCCAATCCTCGCCTCATTCAGACCGTGCGCGGCGTCGGCTACTGCTTCCGCTGGTAAAACTTCACATGCAGAAGCGCGGACTTTAGGAGGTATGGGCGGTCTTCCAGGGCGGGTGCCCTGGCCCTTACGTCCGCGCCTATGGGGGATGCCCTGGTATCTTATTCACCATCATGTGTAGGATACTATATTTTTGGCAAAGCCCTGCCAATTTGATACAATCATAGCATGAACGTTCATAGTAGATGGAAGAAATATCCCTGTGAGAATTTCAGTAAGCCGGGCAACAAACGGAGGACATCACAATGCCGTTTATCGAAATAGATTTTTTTACCGCTTTAACTACTATTTTCTGGATCTGGATGCTGGTCGACTGCATCCTCAATAATCGCTTGAGGTCAGGCAGCAAAATCTTCTGGATCTTGTTTATCTTTTTTACCCACATGTTGGGAGCCATTATCTACTTCTTCTCGGCAGCCACGCGTAAAAATCCTATCGATGCAATCAATTACTATGTTGCCGCGGTCAGCAATTTCTTCCAGCAGAAATCAGGGTCAACCCAACAGCCTCCTCCGGCATCACACTACTATCCAGGTTACGAGGAAGGCTATCATGCCCAGGCACCTGTAATCATTCCCACAAGCGAGGCTGCTGAGCAGCCACTTTACCAGGCTCATCCCGAATATGAACAGCCAACAGCTACCTATCCAGAAATGCCGCTACAAGAACAATAGCTAGCAGCGCTACTACCAGACCCATGCCTGGTCGGCGTACCTCATGTGGTATCATAATAACTGAACTTGTCGTATCTTTTATTCTTTCCAATACCTAAAGGAGCTTGATTTGACGCGTTTAACCGAGAACCTGACCCTTTCACCCGATGCCCCTATTGATTTACATATGCATACAAATTACAGCGATGGACGCTGGCCTGCCCAGCAACTGATCGATTACCTCGCTAACGATAGCTATGCCCTGGTAGCCGTGACAGACCATGATCGTGTTGATATGGTGAGCAGTATCCAGGATTTAGCCGCTGAAAAGAACTTGCCCGTCCTCGCCGGTGTGGAGATGAGCACCGTGTGGCATGACAAAATGGCCCATATGCTCTGTTATGGCTTTGATCCACAACAAAATTATCTGAGCGCGGTGACTGAAAATACGGTGCAGAAGCAACTCGAAAATACACATGAGGTACACGATGAACTGCTGCGTCGTGGCTATACCTTCCCACGTGAGGAAGAGGTTCTGGCCGATAATGGCGGAAAATTGAACCGGCCCGCCGATAATGGCCGTCTCTTACGCGAGCATGGCTACGCCAGTGACTGGCAAACAGCGCTAAAAATGATTCGTGAAGCCGGTTTCCGTAGCATCATGGCCGATATGGCGGAAACCGTTGATGCCGCTCATCGCAGTGACGCGGTATGCTTGATTGCTCATCCTGGTCGACGCGAGCATGGCTTTACCTTTTACGATCCCGAGCTACTTGACCAGGTACGAGCTGAGATCCCCCTGGATGGCATTGAGATCTATCATCCCTACCATAGCCCACAAATCATCGAGATTTACCTGGAATACGTACGCAAACATAACCTGCTCTTCAGTACAGGCTCGGACTCCCATTGTATTCCCGGTCGTATGCCCATCAAGCACCGCGCTGAAATCAGCCGCCAATTACTCGAACGCGTTGGCATTCATGTAGAATAATATTGCCTGGTGTAGAAAATAGAACGCCTTCTCAAGGGTATCTATCCAACCAGGGCACCCGCAAGGGGCCCCTACTATACACCTTCCGTCGGATATAGTAGGGGCATCCCCTTGGGGGTGCCTTTTCCCCGCACCTGCCCCTCCACTATTTAAGGTACCAATCGTGGGTTGTAATACCGGGATAGCTGATGGTTTTTTGTACGAGGCCACCAGGATTAGCAAAGCCCGTAATTGGCATGCCCTGTTCAGCCAATAACATACTGTCATGCCAGATGGGTGCCGCGCCATCGACGCCTGTAACATTGATCATCGCTGAATTGTCGTTGTTACCGGCCCAGACGCCCATCACATAATTTGTCGTATACCCGACCGTCCAGTTATCTTTAAAGTCGCTGGATGTACCGGTCTTGGCAGCGGCTGGTCGCACCATGCCACGATTTCCGGCAAAACACTGCTGCTTGCTATTTGAATACAATTGCAGCACGTTACAATCAAAAAACTCGTAAAGACGCGTCTGATTATCACTGAGCACGTTGGTCATTATATATGCTACCTGTTTGCTGATGACGCGCTGTCCGTGAGGAACAAAATGATAGATCACGTGCCCCTGGACATCTGTAACGGTATCGATAGAATGAGGGAGCATACGCACACCACCATTGGCAAACACCCCATACGCCGAGGTCTGATCAAGCAAATGGATACCCAGGGTACCGAGCACCATTGTATAGTTTGGCGTGCCTACATAGCTGTTAATACCCATCACCTGCGCAGTGTGTAAGGCTTGATCAACACCCGTTTGCATGAGCAGTTTCACGGCCGGTACATTGAAGGAATTTTGCAATGCATAGCGATACGAGATCAACCCATGAAACCGTTGATCATAGTTATGCGGTGTATAAGACGGGAGCCCACAGCACATCTGGATCGTCAGAGGTGTGTCATAGACGGGCATACCGGGACTGACCCCATGGGCAAAAGCTGTTGCATAGATAAACGGCTTAAACGATGAACCGGGTTGACGATAGCCATCCGCGGCCACGTCAAATTGACCATTTTGGGGATTGTTAGGATCAATATTGCCCAGCAATGTGCGAATAGCGCCATTGTGAAAGTCAATCAACACTTCAGCGGCATTTGACATATTGTGTGATGCCGCCATTTCGGCAATATGCGTTTGCGCAATTTTCAGAATCTGATTCTGTAGTGGCAAATCAAGCGTTGTCGAAACCAGCAAACCTGAACGCGAGAGATCAGCACGTTTTACATGCAGTATATTCGTCAGTTCATTGATAGTGTAATTACTGAAGTGAGGTGCCTGAAACCCGGGCAACTTACCACGATGTAAAAAATGAGGTTGCTGGACTTCTTGCACCGCCATCCGCTCCTGCTGAGCCGTAATATAGCCCTGCAGGCGCATCTGCTGGAGCACTTCCTGCACACGTATAAAAGCGCTGTGCGGGAACAGATAAGGATCACGGCCAATAGGCGCACTTGGAATACCCGCCAGCATGGCAGCCTGGGCGATATCCAGTTGTGAAGCCGCCGTGGCCGTTGGTGTATCATGCAAACCGTAGTACCTTATAGCTGCCGCTTCGGCCCCATATGCCTGCTCACCATAATAAATAGTATTGAGGTACATGGAGAGAATCTGTTCCTTGGTAAATTGCCGTGAGACCTGCGGCGCCAGGATAATTTCCTCAAGTTTACGAATAGCTGTATCATGATTGCCAACAATGGCATTCTTGACTAACTGCTGGGTAATTGTGCTGCCGCCAGAGACAATATGTCCACGGGTCAGATTGTCCAGGGCCGCCCGCACGATACCTGTGATATCAAAACCTGGATTAGACCAGAAATATTGATCTTCTATGGCTATTTCTGCGTGCACCAGGTTGGGTGAAATAGCTGAAAGTGGCTCTGTTGTCTGTAAGCCCTGATCGGTCATCTGGTAAATCAGCGTACCATGCTGATCATACATCTTCAGATTATCTTTGGGGAGAATGTCAGCCAGGGTCGTCACCTGTTGTTGAAAGCGCTGCTGAGTTGCCGCGATAAAGGCGGTAGAACCCACCAGGATGCCCACCACGACAATAATCACAACTAAAGAGCCAATGGCTAGCGGCAGCATTGACCACTGCGTCCCTATGCGTTCAGTATCGTTATATTGCTGAGCACTGCGACGCAGGTTCCTACGCTTGATGTGCCGCTTCGTACGCCAACCCGTGGGGTTTAAATTGCGGTGAGGAACAGGATAATACACACCTCGAGTGTTTTTAAGCGGCTGGTCATCGAGTTTTTGTGCGGCTGCGGCACGACTGTGAGCAGGCAGTTTTGCTGGTACCGTTGGATGCTTATCGTTCTGCATATGCCCTCATTGCTTTATTTCTACCTCACCCCAGAAGAGGAACCTGGAAATAGATGAACTACTACTAGTAATACGAACCTATACCCACTATACGTTTCATCCTAAAGAGGAGTTCAAAGACACAAATATATACATAGTTCTACAATTATCTATCAATTTTTCTGTTAGGGGAAGAATTATGCAAGCTCCAAACAAGGGTTTTTAGTCATATTATAGACGGAACGAGCAAAAAATGACGTTTGTCTGTTCTTTTGCGGCCATTCCCTCTTCACATACTAACGTCTGGAGCACAGGAGAGGTAACGACTAAGTAGGACATCGTTACTTTTCCTTCTACAGATATTGTAACACATTATAGCAAAAATGCACCCACCATCCATACGCAACCGGGTCGCATCTTCTCCCTACCACCAACCGTTGCCTGAAGGATCATTGGCAGGAGGATTGAAAGCAAAACTATAGCTGCTGGGGCAATATGAATGCTCATTACCCGAAGTTGGTTGTCCATTATCTATACCAGGAGTCGGTGTAACTGTTGGCGTGTCCGTTGCGGTTGGCGTGCCCGTCGCTCCCGGTGTCACTGTGGGTTGTACAGAAACGGGCGCCGTGCCAGGCAAAAACCAGTCAGTCGTTTTCACACCATCTGCATACGTAACTGTCGCTCGCTCGAGGCCACCCGGGTTGATAAAATTGCGTATGGGACGGCCGCTTTCAGCCACAAGCATGGCATCATGCCAGATAGGAGCGGCACCCATCACGCCGGTAACCTGGTCCATAGGCGTATTATCGTCATTGCCGGCCCAGACGCCCATCACATAATCCGTCGTGTAACCAACGGTCCAGTTATCACGAAAGTTCTGCGTAGTGCCGGTTTTTGCGGCTGCCGGGCGTACCTGACCACGGTTCCCATTATAGCAAGCGGTTTGTGAGTTGGAGTACAGTTGCAAGACATTACAATCGAAGAACTCGGGAATACGTGAGGTATTGTCGCTTAATACATTGGTCATCATATAGGCCAGTTGTGGACTGATAACGCGTTGACCAGGGTTAGCCTGGTGCTGGTACATAATTTTCCCCGTCGTCCCCGAGATCACCTTGTTCACCGCATAATAGGGAACATGCACACCTCCATTGGCAAATGTACCAATCGCCGAAGTATGATCGATGAGACGTATGCCAAGCCCTCCCAGTACCAGCGAGTAGCCGGGCGTACCGCTATAGGATGTGATACCCATACTTTGAGCCGTCTGCATGGCCGCATCAATACCTACATGGCGCAATACGCGTACCGCTGGCACATTGAGCGAATTTTGCAGCGCACAGCGTAGGGTCATATGCCCATGGTAGCTCATATCATAGTTATGCGGCGAATAGGCAGAAGGGTTCCCACCGGGAATATCGATGGTTGTCGGTGCATCTTCAATGGCTTGAGCAGGCGAAGCTCCCTGGGCAAAAGCGGTGACGTACACATATGGTTTGAATGAGGAGCCCGGCTGGCGATAGCTCTGGGTCACATCAACCTGCCCATCTATCGCGTTATTGTTGTAATCGATGCTGCCAAGCAAGGAAATGATAGCCCCTGTATGGAAGTCAATCAGCACAGTGGCCGCGTTGGTTACATGATGAGTGTCGCGCAGTTCAGCAATATGTTGCTGGGCAATCTTCTGGATCTTATCCTGCAAATTAATATCGAGCGTGGTATACACAATCATACCTGAGCGCGATAACTGGCTCTGAGCTTTAAGGTGGAACTGTTTCATCAGTTCGTTCAACACAAAATTAGCGAAGTGCGGCGCGCGATTAGTCAGACCAGGTACAGTCTTAAAGAAGTGCGGACTTTTTGCCTCTTTCATGGCATCGAGCGCATCTATCTTACGAATGTATTGCTGTGTCACCATTGCATTGAGCACCGTCTGAAAACGGTCAAAGGCGGCCTGCGGATGCGCCAGCGGATCATAGATCGAGGGATTGCTGGGAATACCCGCGATCATAGCCGCCTGGGCCAGGTCCAACTGCATAGCGGCACGCTTGCCCGGTTTATCTTCCAGGCCAAAATAGATAGTGGCAGCAGCATCTATACCATAGGCCTGCTCGCCATAGTAAATGCTATTCAGATACATTTCCATGATATCGCGCTTGGAGTAGTGGCTATTGACCTGCGGTGTCAGCACAACCTCTTCGAGCTTGCGTATCAGGGTCGCCTGGTTGCCTACAATCAGGTTTTTAATCAATTGCTGGGTAATCGTACTGCCACCTTCAACGACACGTCCGTTACGTAGATCATCAAGGGCCGCCTGCAAAATACGCAGGATATCGATACCCTGATTGGTCCAGAAATTCTTATCTTCGGTAGACACCGTGGCATTTACCAGTATAGACGCGACCTGGTCAAGTGAGACCGTCGTATGGATACCCTGGTCGGTCATCTGCATAATAGGTACGCCCTTGCTATCGTACATTTTAAGGTTGTCTAGCGGCAACAAATCATGCAGCGTAATCACCTGTTGCTCATACTTCGTCTGTGTTTGCGTATAGAAGCGATACCCCAACACAGCACCGGCCGCTCCCAGCGAGAGAAAGACTACCAGCAGCGAGAGAAAGATGCTGCCAATGGTTAACCAGAGGCGGTGACGGGCGCGATCCTCACTTTTACGCGCTATACGCAGATGTTTGCGTGTGAGATAGCGCAATTGCTTGCGCCTGCGCCATACCTTCTGAGCCTGGGCTGAACTGGTAGTCAAGGGCAGGGCGGGCAAAGCTACCGGTCGTTCAGTCACCAGTGCCGTTTGCACAGGAGCCTGGGTGTGGACAGAAGGTATTTCCAGGTTCGCTACCTTCGATTGCATCTCACGGGGATGTTGTTCTTCTGGGGGAAGAGGCTTGAGTGGAATAAGCTGACTAGTGGAAATAGCCTGGTCGCCAGGTATTGCTGCTCCGTCATCATCAAGCGACATGCGCTTCCTAATACGGGCGTTGCGCATGCGGCGGCGGCTAAGATATGCGAGGACGCGCTGCTGGCGTGGTGTTAGTTGAATATCTGGTGTGATAGGATCGAGAGTTGTTCTTTTTACCCTTCCCGTCCGCGTTTCCTCTGTGGACACAGGCTGGGGGTCAAGGTGCCTGCTGACTTCATTGCTATGATCCAGGGGTTTCTCCTGTGTAGATATTTCAATAGCTGATGAGAGTCCTTGTAGTTTCGATTTAGTTTCGTCATCATCTGTAGTATGTACCGTCTGCTTTTGAAAAAGAGGAGGATCTCCTGGCATAGCGATTCCCTTCGTTTTTGTATCCTTAAAATTTGCTTAAACATAACATAGAGATACAAGACATACAATATTTAAAAATGGCTAGTATTCAGGTCATGCTCTACTCCAAAGGAAGGAGCATACTTATGAATAATATAGACGTATAGCAGCTCAAACTGTTACCGGCGGTTGGGCAGCCTCGATTAATGCCGGTAAAAGTTCGTTGGTGAGCGCCTGGATCTGGCGCAGACTTTCGGCCCAGGGAAGATCCTGATGAGTGTCACGCGTGCCTCGTACTTCTGCCAGTTGCAAGACGCTTTCATCGACAATATTGCGGAAGTACAGGAAAGCGCGCACAGCATCTGCCACCGGCACATGCGAGGTACTGGTAATGGAACCATATTCGGTGCCCAGTTGTATTGCCTCGCGCCGCAGTTCATCGGAGACATTCCCATCGGTCAACGCGCGCAACAGCAGTTCCAGCAGCCGCCTCCCTAATAGCCGGTAAGCTTCACGAGCCGCATCATTAAAATGCTGGTACCACGGCAGATCATTCATCGTGCCATCCGTAAAAGCGAAACGCACCCGTCCAAGCACACTTTGAACGAGTATTTGCGCGGCAGGATGAGGTTTGCGCTCCTTTTCCTGGTGCAGACGTGCTTCAATATCAGCCCGACGGAATCTGCGATGTCCACCATTCGTGCGCCGTGACGGCAATTCATTCCGATCAGCCCATAGGCGCACCGTTGCTGGATGCATACCCAACATTTCAGCCGCCTGGCGTAAACTCAGCCAGTCTTCTCCTGAATGCAAAGACGACATAGCAGTTGACTCCGATCAGTCATCCGACAAAAAATCATACAAAGGAATATGCCTATACCAGAGTTTAGATGTAAGAAATAAGAAGCACAATTTCATAGAGTATGGCACACATTTGACTTAGATTCTATGAGATATCTCACATATCGTCAAGGGAAAGAAATATTTTTGTGTATTACTTCCTAAACGCACAAAACATACAATAAAGCTAACCATTAGTATACATACATGCAAATATGTATAAAAAACTATATTACAACACAGCAGGGATTTTTCGTGGGTAAGCAAGCGCTTTTGGCACGGTGTATCTTTAATGCAGAGGGCCACATGAACCGTATGTTCGTGATAAGGCTTGTTGCAAGCGTATCTATAGAATAGAGCAGCATTGCTCTTTTAACAAGCTGAAGTCGTATAATCCCTCTCTAGATGCATTTTCATCGAAGGAGTACAAAAATGGACAAAGATTGGAATAAAGACCAGCAAACGAAAGATGGTCAGCCTGCTGATCAAAAAGATGGCAAGCCTGCTAATCAAAAAGAGTCGTGGAAAGATAGGTTTAACAGATCGAGCAACAAGTTTCAGCGCAAACCTGGTGAAGAGGCCGGTAAGAAAGAGCAGACAAACCGCTCCGAGGGTGAGAGCCGGGAAAGGGCGCAGTCCCAGTCCGGCCGCACAGACTACCCTGATCAACGCGACCCGAAGACCGGTAGCGGCAGCGGGTCCCAGCAATAACTGAGCGTCCACGTAACATTGTGTACCACGAGGAATTGTTCTCTTGCGTAATACTGATGTTAAAACAATGGCTCCGAACTCGCTGGCTGTTTCAGCCAGCGAGTTCGGAGCCATTCTTAATTCTCCACCCCCTCTATCTGCGCCTCACAACCATCTTTATGCCATACTTTGGACGAAGCGTAAGCGACTTCATCGGATCTGGCTCGATCTGTTGGCCTGCTATCAGTTCAAAGGTCACGCGTTGAGCGAGGGTAGCCAGGAGAAGCTGTCCCTCCATCATGGCAAAGTAGTTACCAATGCAGATGCGCGGACCCGCTCCGAAAGGCAAGAAGGCATAGCGCGGCAGTTGCTTCTCGTATTCAGGCGTAAAACGCAGCGGATCGAACTTTTCCGGCTCCGGAAAATAGTCCGGTCTGCGATGCAATACATAGGGTGAGATTGCCACCAGCTCATTTTTGTGGATCATATGGCCATCGATTTCCACATCGCGCAGGGCCGCGCGGATGATCGAATAGGCTGGTGGATAGAGACGCAGCGCCTCCTTGAACACTTGCAGCGTGTAGGGTAAGCGAGCAAGATCAGCATACGCCGGTGAACGGCCTTGCAAGACACTATCCACCTCCTCCTGCATCGCCTGGTAGCACTCAGGATACTCAGCCAGCAAGTACCACGCCCACGTAAGTGTTGTCGCGGTAGTTTCATGCCCAGCCCCAAACAGGGTCAAGGCCTCATCGCAAACCTGCTCATCGCTCATACTCGAGCCATCTTCGCCCCTGGCCTTCAGCAAGATCGAGAGAAAGTCGCCTTTCTCCTCGCTGCTGGCGCGCCGCTCGTCGATCATCTTCTGTATCCTGCTCCTGAGCAAAGCAATTGACTGCCTGGTATGTCGATTGCGCGGTGTAGGCCAGTTGAGGGGAATATTTACGAGATGGCTCATGGTATGACTCACATAGGCGAGGCTGGTCATCATCGCCGCTCCAAGTTCGTCTGCCTCAGTGAAGACATCGGCATCGAAAAGCACCTTCCCCACGACGCTCATCGTCACTCGCGTCATCTCACGCTCGATATCAATCATGCTGCCATCTGACCACTCCGCCTGTAGATGTTCGCCAAAATCGACCATAGACGCGGCATAGTTCACGATGTTGCGCGGCTGAAAGGGCGGGGCCATCAACTTGCGCTGCCGCCGGTGCGTCTCTCCCTCGCTGGTAAACAGTCCATTGCCAGCAACAGGCTTAAAGGCTTGATGGACAAACTCGCCCTTATCAAAATCTTCGGCATGCTCAACCAGGACCTCTTGCACATGTTCAGGCGCGTTAAACAGAGTTACAGGAAAGGGACCAAAATGAAACTGTCCTACGTCACCACATTTGCGCGCGACACGCAAGTAGAGGCTAAGACGATCCCTGGTATGTTCAAAGATACTACCAACAAAAGGGGGTTCTGCTATATGCGGAATAGGCTTTGTCGCCATTTGAGTTGCCATACTCTTAACTACTTCTCTATTACTCGCTCTGCTGGACTGCCAAACAAACATCCATAGTATATCACCTTAAGAGCTTAGAGAAGCGCTGCCTTACTATGGCATACCGAATAGGCAGGCCCCTGTTTGTTGCATGGCCGATGTGGGAGACTGATCTACGGAAGCCGTTTCACCGTATAGTTCAGATAGGCAAGACATGCTTGCCCTGAAAAAATACACTCTGGAAAGGAGTATCTTCCATGTCAACAGAAGACAACAAAGCCCTCACCCGTCGTTTCTTTCAGGAGTTCTGGGATCAGAAGAACTTGTCCGTAGCGGATGAACTTCTGGCCACTGACCACGTTGACCACACGCCTGGCAGTCCTCCTGGGTTGCCACCTGGCCCAGAGGGATTCAAACAATTCGCCTCGGTCTACTTCGCTGCTTTCCCTGACTTACGTCTCACCATTGAGGATATGGTTGCCGAAGGGGATGAGGTGGTGACGCGCTGGACCTCGCATGCCACCCACACCGGCAACTTCATCGGCATTCCTCCCACCGGCAAGTCGACCAGCATCACTGGCATCACCATCAACCGTATTGGTGAGGGTAAGGCGGTGGAGACGTGGACGAACTTCGACATGCTCGGCCTGCTGCAACAACTTGGCGTTGTTCCTGCGCCAGGACAGACCAGTTAGTGAAAGCCGTAGCCCTTTTTTAGGAGCGTGTTTGGAGAACATTGAACATGATGCACATGTTCAGAAAGGCAGAACCGCGATGTATGCACGAGTAGTGAGTGGCCAATATCAGTCAGGGAAGATGGACGAGGGGGCTGAACTCTATCGGAATTCACTCGCCCCGGCAGCCAAGCAGCAACAGGGGTTCAAAGGCTTGCTTGGGCTCGTAGATCGGGCTACGGGCAGAGGCATTTCGATCACCCTGTGGGAGACGGAGGCCGACTTGAAGGCAAGCGAGACCAGTGGCTACTATCAGCAGCAACTGGCTAAATTCGTACCCTTGTTTAGTGGACCACCGGACCGAGAAGTCTACGAGGTCATTGTTCAGGAGTAAACGAACAGTGACCTCCTATGGCCCAAAGCAAAGGCTTCATTCCATTCATGGAGGGGCCCGGAGAATTACTTCTGTAACCACGTTAGAGAGTAGACGAAGAGCGTGGCAGCATAACGCTGTCACGCTCTTTTAAAATTGCATCTCTTCGATTATCAGCAGTTATCTCTATGTCTAAGTACGTTGCAATTCCAATCGTTCCCGTTCTTCCCTCAATGGTTTGGGTACTTTCTATGGGCAAGCTCCCAGAGACAGGATCAGGACTTCTTCCTACACCACCCAAACCAGGAGCAACATAATAACCACCACCGCGGCCAGGACCAGAGGGCCAACCTTTCGCACTATCTGGCCCTCCATTCCAACGATCCCTGCGGTGGTAGCGGCCAGGACTGTGCGAGCAGGTGAAACCATCGTTGCGATGGAGCCTGCTCCATTCTGGGCGGCCATCAACCAATCCAGAGGCAGACCCGCCCGTGCACTTGCCTCTCGTTGCAACTGGGCAAACATCGCGTTCCCTCCCGCATTTGAACCCGTAAGCCAGCCTCCCAGGGCTCCGAGCCAGGGCGCTATCCAGCTATAGTTGCCGCCGAGCGCCGCTGCTGCCGTTCCCAAAACCGTTATCATCCCGCTGGCACGCATCACTTGGGATGCCGCCAAAAAGCTGACGATAGCTACGGCACCAGGAGTAAATTGCCGCAAGGTCCGTACCGAAGCTGTACGGAACCCTCTCATTCCGGTACCCAGGAGCGGTGCGGTGGTGAAAACAGCGAGAAAGACATAGACGCCTGGACTATAAAGTAGAGGGAGCTGTAGGCCGATAGCAGAGACCGTCAAGACACCCTGAGCCTGAAGCCACTGTTGTAGCGGCACAATCAGACGCGAAATAAGCAGAAGTGCCGTCAGGATAGCGTAGGGGGCTACTGCCTGTCGCAGACGTGGAGGATTGGCAACCTCTCCTTGCCCGTTGGGAGTCTCCTTGCCTCTCGTACCTTCTGGCCTGTCGGAGACCGTCGTCCCCGGCTCCACTGTTTCTTGTGCCCTGGAAGATCCTCGGGTCACCAGGTGTCCCCAGGCCGCTAGCAGTACTATGGTAGGTACACTCGCGAGGGCACCTGCTAGCTCAACGCCCGGGAGCTGGCTGAAGAGCCACTCGCCACCAGCCAGCACTATTCCCGCAGCCAGTGCCGCAGGCCACAAGCGCCGCACCGACTTCCTTCCTCCGCTTATCGCCAACGCTACCAGACCAAAACCCACAGGGAGAGGAGCCGTCAGCAGCGCAGTGTGTGCTCCCAAGATATTCGGGTTGAGCTTGGTCAGTTCCGCTCCAAGTGTGGTACCCACCGCCAAAGCGCCCCATGGAACTGCTAGTTGTCCCAGTAGACCTAGGGTCGCTGCCTGGAGCGAGTCAATGCCCAGCGCGACCAGCATGGGAATCACTACGACGGTCCCCACGCCAAAGCCGCTGATAGACTCTACGAACGGCGCCAGGCCGAGCACCAGTAGCAAAACCTGCACGTCTCGATCTGGGCACAGACGACCAATGCCACTGGCTAAGACACCGATACCTCCCGTTATCCGCTGCAACTGGTAGAGGAGCAGAGCAGGAAATAGCACATAGAGCACCGTTAGCGAGGTAGCGGCTCCCTCGGCAACGGCGACCAGAAGAGTATCAGGGGCCAGGCGGAAGGATGGCATCGCCAAAGCGATGGCGACCGCTGCCGCCAGAGTCGCCAGTCCTGTTTGTAGGCCGCTCCGTTGTAGCACCGCTAGCATGATGATGGCTACCATTAGGGGGATGGTAGCGAGCAAAATGTTCATGGCGTCTTCCTCTCCTCACTCTGCCTGAGGCTGAGCTTCTAGAACCTTCTTGATATTGCTGACAATTCTCTCAACGAATGTGGGCAGAGGATATACCCGCTCCCACAATTCATCGCTGACTTCCCAGGGGCGCGTTCGGGCCATCGGTCATCCTCCCTGGTGTTTTGCTTCTATTCTATCGCCGTTTCCGAATAAGCACTTAGAAAAGCACTGCCATTACTATGGCACATCGAATAGGCACTCAAATAACTTCATCTTGGCAACGCCGTAGGAAAGTCATTTCTATTTTAACAATTTGCGATGGCCAAACAGCTTCACGCAATCCTTCATACCCTTCATCTAATGAGGAAACAAGAACAAAGCCTGAATACATGCTTTCTATTTTTCCCTTCCATACTCTTTCCTGGTTTATAGGAGGTCTGATAGCCTTAGCTTGTAAAATATGATATCTCCCACGCTGGCATTAATCTCTTCTTTCATAGCTTATTACCCCTGGTTGTTTCCTTCATCATTGTCTGAAGTTAAGGGACTTCTACCTGTTGGCTTCTTCCGAGCCTATGTACTCTACTGATATGTATTATAGTACATATTATTATGAATGATATCACTAAGATGTGCTATACGCAAGGGGTATCATATACAGAGCATAAGGAATGAAGGATATGATACAGATGAGACGGCTACGGGTCAAAGAAGTTGCTAAGGAAAAGGGTATTAGCATGGCAAAACTTAGCAGAATGGCAGACCTAAATTATAGAACCGTTCAAACCATATTCCATAATCCTCAACATGACGTATCCTTTAAGACGCTCGATAAAATAGCCTCTGTGCTTGGGGTTCCCATAACCGAACTCATAGAAGATGTGCCAGAGCAACCTCCAACAGAATGATCATCACTACTTAAGCCAGTTTGCTACTATACACTCTGCCCACTGGAAGGTCATAGCAGTCTGTCAAAGCCGCTTCGTACTTCAATCTGTTACCTTTAGTCTATGATAGAGTTTTATGATGAGAGGTGAAATAAACAGCTTGGACAGGGAGATTGACCCTTGCTCGTCCTTGTGGTATATCACCCGTACATGTTCAGAAAGGATAGCACCCCAGACATGTTTACCCTCTATGGCTTGCTCCTGGTGAGTCTTTCCCTCGGCTTGAGTAACTTTGCTGCTGCTATTGGTATTGGTATGGGAGGAGTCGATGGAAAGACGCGCTGGAAGATGGCCCTTGTCTTTGGCTTCTTTGAAGCACTTATGCCCATTGTGGGTTTGCTCCTTGGTCAAGGACTGGCTACATTCATAGGCCAAATCGGACAGTATCTTGGTGCGGGGTTGCTTGTTCTCACAGGTGTTTATGCTCTTTGGCAGGCATGGAGAGAGACGAAGAAAAGGAACGCGGGCAAGAAGACAGAGGACAATCAACAAGCCGATTTAGGACGTTTGATCCTCACAGGCTTTGCCATCAGCATTGACAATTTGGTTGTTGGTTTCGCTCTCAGCCTCTACCATGTCCCACTTCTGTTTGCTGCTGGTTTGATTGCCGGTGTGAGCATTGCTATGTCACTCATTGGGTTAGAGCTAGGGAGGCATCTGGGTGAACGCTTTGGAGAATGGAGCGAAGTGTTTAGTGGTGTCATTCTCATGCTTGTTGGCTTGGCTATTGGTTTTGGTCTCTTCTAACCAGAGTATTCTTGCCACCTCCAGAGAATACGGGTGTTGTGGGTGGTCCTGGTGAGTAACAAATGGCCCTGATGTTGGGCTCTCCGTCGCATTAAGTGTGCCCGCTTGCTTGAAGATGAACCAAGGAAGGCATGCACATACTTACGCATGACATTGCATCCCTGTAGTTTGAGCCGATAGCGTCTCCAGCAAATAGCATACCGCTCTGATCCTGGTCATCAAGGATTGTTTTTGCAAGAAGGTTGTGCTATCTTGTAGGTAGAAGAACTTCATGTTTAATGTTCACCAAAAACGCTCTCATTGTGGATAGTCTGGAAAGCGCACATGGAGGTGATGCATGACTACTACACAGACACGCTGGCAACTCGCAGGAGACTATTTCGAGAACTGCAATTGTAAGGTCGTATGTCCTTGTCTACTCTCGACGACCCAGCCTTTGACCTCTAGGCCGACAGAAGGAGCGTGTGAAGTTGCCTTTGCCTTCCACATCAATAGTGGCAGCTACGACAATGTCACGCTCGATGGCTTGAATGTTGCGATGATTGCACGTACACCAGGACCCATGGCCGAAGGAAACTGGTCTGTCGCGTTGTATCTCGATGAGAGAGCTAATGAGCAGCAGCGTCAGGCCCTTGCGGCAATCTTCAGTGGCTCTGCTGGCGGCCCATTAGGTGCCCTTGCACCTCTCATCTCCACCGTGCTGGGTGCGAAAACCGTCCCGATCACCTTTAACATAGCGGGCAAACGTCGCTCTGTCGAGATTCCCAACATCATGCACCTGGCTGTCCATCCCCTGCCAAGCATGGACCCCAACAATGAGATATGGGCACTCAATGCCCATCCCTTTTCGTCCAAGCTGGCAATGGCGGTTGGCGAGCAGAATAGCACCTGGATGGACTACGGCATGAGCTGGGATAACTCTGGCAAGAACGGCCACTACGCATCGATCAACTGGTCCAACGCCTAGAAACAACCTGGCATTTCCTCAAGGAGGAGAGTGCACATGTCCAGTACCACCCCCTCTCTCTTGCAACGCGAGCGTTACCTGATCCTGGGCGTGCTCCTTGTGCTGGCCGCCCTTGCCTGGGGTCTGCTTATCTGGCAGGCACCAATGATGAACAACCAGGCAATGGGCCTGACTATGGGAATGAGCGCAGTGCTGTTCATCGCGATCTGGGCGGTGATGATGGTCGCGATGATGTTTCCTGCTGCTGCTCCAATGATCCTCATGTTTGGTGCCGTCTACGCTGGCAAGCGCCGGCAGGAGCAGCCTTATGTGCCAACCTGGATCTTCGTCAGCGCCTACCTCCTCGTCTGGACATTGTCCGGAGTGTTGGCATACTTTCTCGCCATAGAAGTTGAGAAGCTAACAGGACAGTCCATGTGGCTCATGGAGAACGCTCCCCGCATTGGTGGTGCCATCCTGGTGATAGCGGGCCTCTATCAACTCTCGCCGCTCAAAAACGTCTGCCTATCGAAATGCCGGACACCTTTACAATTTCTCCTCACTTTCTGGCATGATGGATATGCCGGAGCCTTCCGTATGGGGATTGAGCATGGTGTCTTTTGCCTCGGGTGCTGTTGGCTGCTGTTCGTGATCCTCTTTCTGCTTGGCCTCATGAATCTGGCGGTCATGGCACTGGTGACCGCGCTGATTTTTGCCGAGAAAGCGCTGCCCATTGGTCGGCAGATCAGTCGGCTTGCGGGCGTAGGATTGATCGTCTACGGGGTGCTCGTCATGTTCTTGCCCGCTGCGCTCCCAATGGGGATGTGATGGTACGGCAGAGAGCAGTTAGGCACTCACCCCCATGGAGGCAGCTATGGAAGACAAGGTCTCGGACCAACAAGGAGCGCGTGGTCACCGCCTGGCTAAGACAGCATTGGTCTGTGGTGTACTCGGGTTTCTGCTCTGGCTTCTCTCCTACTCTTGAGTCCCTTTCGCGCTAACAGGTCACGAAGCTGGAGAGCTTGTTGACTACGTCGTCGCGGTCAGCGAGGTGGGCTACTGGTTGGACTCGTGAGTGTTGGCTCTGGCTTCATCGCTCGAATTTGATCTTTGAGGCAGATGTCATCCTCTCAGCAGATGTTATGCTTTCAGGCACAGAAGCATCCTGGCTCGTTTTTGCTGCCGACCCCACTGGCCTGTGCGTCGGCTTCCGTCTACAGTTACCCTGATTGTTGACGAACGGTCATGGGATATGGATTCATTGCGCGATATACGGCATTGATCGCCGAAGCTCTACCTCTGTCCCAGAGCACAGAAGCCTGATGGGCCACTGGAAGCCCCTTGCATTTCCACTCGGATGTGAGTGAACCCGGAAGCTGCCAGCAGAGTCGCTACATCTTCCGTCGTAGGATAAAGCGTGGCACCGGTTTGGGCAAAGCCTTGTTGCGCGACACGCGGCATATATTCCTTGATCTGGAAACCAATGGCCACCGTGCCGCCTGGTCGAAGCACCCGCCGTAATTCCTGCAGCGTGGCACTAACATCTGACCAGAAGTAGATGACATGAGTGGCCGCTACTGTATCGAATGAGGCGTCCGTATAAGGTAACGTCGATGCATCCCCTTGCTGAATCTCGACGCGGCCCGTTTCAATGGCGGTGGCATTGCGCTTGCGGGCCTCCTGTACCATGAGGGTGGAGGCGTCGATCCCCGCGACAAGACCCTGGGTGGCGTGAGCCGCGAATCCTTGAATTGCCAGTCCTGGTCCACACCCAACCTCGAGGATGCGATCGGATGGCTGGATATCAAGGAGCTGCACAATCCACCTATTGATGGATGCATTGCCCCTGGTAAAAATCACGCGTCCTATCAGTTTTCCTAGCAACCCCCGTGGATTCCCTAGCTGTGTCGCAAACATGCCTAAGAAACGCTCCCTGATAGATGTGCGAGAGCGTTTTCCTGGCAGTTTTACGTTGTCAGACATCGTGCTTTTCCTTTCAATTCTGCTTCATAAAGCCCCGTGTAGAGCTACACTAGCAGATTTTCCTTGCACACGCAAGCATTTTGCCGTATTTCTTGGCGGAAGTGCCAAATATCCTGTCGGAAGGAACAGCAAACGATACAAATTGGTTTCATAGGTAGCCTGACTGTAGGGGGTAAGTCGAACGGTCAGCATATCACAACAGTCAGAGGAAAGGCCTTACCCCTTGAACAACCTCCCCCGCGATACTACTGGGGTTGGATTGTGCTGGTTTCCTGATCGAAACACGGTAGTAAACAAACAAAGCTTAACGAATCACTTGCACACTTATGTCGAGTGAAAGATTTTCCCATGCACGATCACTTGTCACTGCCGGCAAGTTCTGGCGCTTAGCCAGGGCAAGACAGGCGCGGTCACCTAAAGAGAGACCCGCCTGTCTGGTGAGTTGACGTAATAAACCAACTTCATAGGCAAATGTACCGTCAAAGTCAACTATCATAAGCCCCAGAATATCCAGTATCTCGTGAATTACTGCTTCCGGAACATCTGCTTCGCTGAACTTTGCCACTACTTCAGAGAGATTCACCGAGCTCATAAAAGCACCTTCTTTAATGCAAGTGGCAACCTGTTCACTGCCAGATTCTTGCTTCAGCAGGGCTAATAGAGCGGAGGCATCCAGAACACAACCGCGCATTTTCAGCTCTCCAAACGCCGTTCGGCTATGAGTTCATTTGCTAGTGAGCGCCCTTGAGGGATATAGCGGCTCACTAGTTCCTGTGCGCGTTTGATTGCCTGGCTCGTAGTGAAAATGCGTAACTCACCATCTTCCAGACGTAGAATCACTTCATCTCCAACCTGTACACCTAATGCCTGACGATATTCAGCAGGAATAACTATTCTGCCACCCTCGGCTATTTTTACCTTAAATTCTTGCATTTGACACTCCAAGCTATATTTGCCAATACTTACTCTATGTGACAATATAGAGTAAGTATACCATAAACAGGTAGAATTGGTAGGATGGCTTCGCAGCCTGAGTGTAGTTCATTTTATTGCGTAGTGCCAGGCCTGACCTCTTCCAGGACGAGCAGCGCGATGTCCAGTCCCTCGTAATGGTAGAGCAGCCGCCACCCTGTCTGGGGGACAGGTAATAGGGGGACGATGAAGGCAGCCTCGACCATCCCCCGCTCTCACGTGGCCGCACCCGCACTGAGGAATCAAGCCCAAAAGAGGCTCTTAGGAAAGTCATTCTCATCAACGAAACAGCATGAATATAAACGAGCAAAAAATGAGGACGCACATCGTCTTCATAGTAGATCGAGTTGATAGCGAACAGCATACCAGCTGTTCAGAAAGGCAGAACAACCATGTACGCACGAGTTATCACAGTTCAGTATCAGCCAGGAAAGATAGAAGAAGGACTACAGATTTATCGCGAAGCGCTGTCAGAAACCAGGCAGCAACCTGGGTTCAAGGGAGTCCTTGGGTTGGTAGACAGGAGTGCAAACAAGGGCATCTCAATCACACTGTGGCAGAGCGAAGCTGATGCACTAGCCAGCGGGGCGAGTAGTGCCCACATGCAAGCGCAGCTTGCCAAATTCGCCTCCGTCTTTGCCGCAGCACCACTCTTCGAAACGTATGAGGTCACTGTCCAAGAGTAAGCACTTCGTGGGGTACTGTGACATTAGGCACTACAATGACCAAAGCTTGATTTACAGGTTTTTACGCTGGGAGGCGAGGAACTCCGGGCATCTTGCAACCAACAAGAACTCGGCAGCATCACACTACCGAGTTCCTCGCCCTCAGACAGAAAGGGTGAAAGAGGGGACTAGCTGGCCTGCCCTGGTGCAGGGATCACACCGAGTTGTTGTAGCAGACCCAGGTCGTCATTGTTGCCCCAGAGTTCGACGCCCTTCCTGTTTGCGAAGCGGGTGATGGTGACCCCTGTCGTCATCACCTGTTTGCCCGTGGGTGCAATGCCCATGAGGTCGCCTTGCTGGGTGCCACGAAACGTGTGGCGAGCTACGACTCTGTCCCCTTCAGCGATCATGTCCTCAACGGTGAAACGGGCATCAGGGAAGGCGGTGAGGTAGAGCGAGAGGAACTGTTTGAAGGCTTCGAGCCCCTGCATCGTCGTGGAGGCATTGTGAAACACCAAGTCAGGGGCATTCACCTCATCTAAGACGGCCAGGTTCCTCTGATTAAAGGCCTCTTCATACGCACGACGGATGAGCGCCTTGTTGTCTTCGGTTGACATAGTAGCGTTTCCTTTCTGAACAGCTTTCCTGCTGTTCGTTATCAACTTGACCACTCATAGAGACGATGGAAGGCTCCATTTTTTCGCTCCCAATTGCTCACAGAGGACGCGAAGGTTCAAATGAAAGACAGAAGCGGAGGTGATCTGAGTGGTATGCTCTTTGAATGCTGGTACTCCTCCTTTTATTCTTGCGTTAGGATTTGGTGAAGAGCGAGCATACGGTTCAGTGAGATTTGGTTTGGGGCGAGGGAATCAAGAGGATAATATACATTTTACTGTGGCCTTAATAGGTAATGCTGTACAAAATGTGTGGACAATCATCAGAACTTAAGAAAAATGCGGATTTTGTACTACCCATTAACATTGAGATACAGGCATTTAAGTTAACCAATCGCTTTTGTTACCATCTCTTCAATAGTAACCTCATCATCTCCAAAATGCTCTGCTATTCTCAAAATAGCAATAGAACGTAGCTCATGCTTCACTGGAGGAGTCATCGTGGGAAGTAGAGCAGGGTTCACTATAAAATTTCGATTATCTTCACTTAGATCAAGCAAACCCTGGCGTTCAAAACGTGGAAGAGGACTGACTATCAGGGTTTGTCGCATCTTAGATCGCGTCACATAAAGGTTGTCAACAACAGCTATTCTAGAACCATGATCTACCTCACGCTTTAACCCTGCGTTTGTACGAAGATCGTAAAATGCAAGAAAGCAATCAACAGTCTCTTCTATAGATAAGAAGCCATTCTTATCGGTACGAGCTAGCAGTGTAAGCAACAGTAACATTTGATAAGCATATTCTAGCCGAGTGCTTCTTACAAACATTTTAAGCGTTTCAATCGCTGCTTGTTGGACTTCATCTGGAATAGTACTGGTTACACTTATCTTTGGGCTGAGTCCAACGTACATTAACCTCTTTAAGTATTCGTCTTCGGAAATACGCTTTGTGCTCTTTGCCATTTCTCTTTCAATTTCAGTTAGCCTCCTTTTAATATCAGGATTAAAAGGATAAGCTTGAGCACGAAATGCTTCTAGTTGCGCCTCTATCGAAGTAAATGGCTCTGTGTGTCTTTGGCCAGTAAGAAATAGGTTACGTTCCACATTTAGAGACAGTCCGTTTCCTGTCATGTTAGATGAACCAACCATCGCCCAAGCTCGGGCATTCGTTGTACCATAGTATATCTTGGGATGAAATACTCTCTTTGGTTCTGCTACGTAAACATATAGTTCGACACCAAAATCCTGCAACTCTAGGAATGCGTTAACTCGATTAATAAGACATAATCCCACAACTGCTCGCTTACGTTTAGAGGTCTTTAATAAAGGCCGAAGCAATGACACTCCAGCAGCAGAAACATAAGCAACAGAAAAATCAAGATCTGAATTTGGGTAGTCCTTTCCGGCTTGAAGGAGTTTCTGAAGAGATATGTGAACAAGGCTAATATCTGTCTCAGGCATACTTATTTTGTCTTTCCATATACGTTGGGTGCTCCTTTTCTTTTACCCTAGAGCTAGGGTTACATCAAATTATGCCAACCACTCACTCTTTCTTTGCATTGCGACTGTAATAATACCGGAGCTGTTCATCGGCTTTTTCCAATACATCAATTATCTCGTAATAACGTAAATCTTGCCATAGCTGAGGTGTAATCTGAACAATGTCTTCTTCAGAAAAGTATTCGCAGTAATTCTTAATCCGGAAACGTTTAAGTGGCATTTGGTTATTAGAACATATTACCCGTATAACCCATCCCAGAGCTTGTTATCAATAAAAATAACAGAAAGTGTGAAATTCATTCTTCCACTTCTTCTTCGATCAAATCAGCAACATGAACACCAAGAGCAGTAGCCAATTTAGCAAGCGTATCCGTGGTTGTAATATAATAGGGGTCCTTGAATATCCTACGCACGGTATTGTATGCCAGGTCGGCATCTCTCTGCAATTTGCCCATACTAATGTGCTTCTCTTTGGCAATTTCTTTCACCCGTAGACGTACACGCATACTTTTGCTCTTATCCTCATCTATGATGGACGAAATTGTAACAGCCCTTCCTCCTTGACAGAAGTATCCCTATATGTTATTACTTTTATGAGGTGACATATATGAGCACTATTTTTAGTATCAATCGTCCGTAATGAAAGGAACAATACCTTTTTCATTCACAAATCACTCAGCAGTGCCATAAACATCATTTCCAACATCACTTCCACTTTTACGCTTGAACACGGCGTTAATTTATTCAACGGCTTTTATGCGAGGAAAGGAGCTTCCACCAATGAGCGAGGACAAGACTGAAAACAAAAGCGAAGTGGCACGTTTGCTCAAACAGATTGATCTAGCATTCGAGGCGGCCCAGCTAGGGATATCAGGGCTGGCCGAGGGCGCTGCCAGGCATGATTTTATCAAAGTCAAATTGGAACAGGTGGGAGTATTTGAGGCGCAACTGGCAACCCATGTTGGCATAGATGAGGCTAATCGTCTTGTATGCGAACACTATGTACTGATAATAAAGTGAATTCAGCATTTATCCATCTATCCGGTCCGCTATGGGTTTGCCCTTTCTAAGTGCTGGATAGTTCATACAAGGACATGCAGGGGAAATTTCATTTACATGCGTTAATGCCTGATGGCTTCTATGACAGCCGCTATTTCGTCGATGAACGGCGCAGGCCGTTTACCGGGCTTTCCCGCCAGCAGCAGGATTTTCGGAAAGGACGCCGAATGCTGTTTATCAGTCCCTATTTCTCCTTTTTCTCCTTTGATGCGGCCAGGAGGAAATCAATGTTCGGAACAGAGCACGGGACGTTAAATAAGTAATTGCCATGTCTTTGCAGGAGAAGGTGCTGCCATTTCATCCCCATGCCGGAAAAGAGTTGCCAAAAAGAAGATGCCAGTAATAAAAAGCCTGCTCTACATCACCCCTTTTTGCGAAGTCCTCTGCGCTCTTTGCCTGCGCATAGGCTATTTTGAGATTGCTGAGAGCCGTATC
>WNFM01024813.1_pt1 | contig 36396 bp, 32 predicted proteins | sample 5400271 | NCBI WGS metagenome assembly WNFM01 (sample SAMN13153352, study PRJNA577476) | soil metagenome | isolation source: 60 cm saprolite on Douglas fir-dominated hillslope | place: USA:California | collected 2013-09-17 | reverse complement strand
ATAATATTTTACGACTTGGCCCGAATTTTAATTTGATAGGAAGTCGTAATGAAGATTATGTTTTACCCATATCTCACCTTTGGACAAATCCAAAAGATCCGTTTATTTTTCATATTAAAGAGATTTTTACAGACTGGTTTGTCAAAATGGGCCCGTGGCCACTCATTGAGCTTGGCGCGATTGGGCTTTTTGTTAACCTAAAAAAATATTGGAAAGAGAAGCTTGTTTTGTTTGTATGGTTTATTTTCCCACTTCTAGTTCAAAGCGAATATGCGAAAGTTTTTACAGTTCGCTATATATTATTTACTCTTCCTGCATTTTTTATCTTAGCAGCAAGTGCAATCTCGGTTAAAAGGAGGCTTAGTAAAATCTTTGTTGTCTTATTTTTTGGATTATTTATATTTACTTCAATTTATTTCGACTACCAACTTTTAACGGACCCACAAAAGTCTAACCTGCCATCGTCGGAACGCTCAGGATATTTGGAGGAGTGGACAGCAGGAACTGGTATTAAGGATGTTGCAGAATTTATAAAAAGAGAATTTGCAAAAGATCCAGGTAAGCAAATAATCGTTGGAACTGAAGGATATTTTGGAACTCTTCCTGATGGACTACAGATCTATTTGGATAAATATCCCAAAATTGTTGTGATCGGAACAGGATTAGGATTCAAGGACGTCCCCAGCCAACTCAAAGATTCAAAGAAAGCTGGTAACAAAACATTCTTTGTGGTTAATTCTTCAAGAATATTAATTAAACAGGAAGATTATGCATCAAAAGGTTTAAAATTAATTGCAAGTTACCCTAAAGCTCTTCGTCGTGAACATCAAAGTCATGAATATGTCCTTTACGGACCACAAGAGAGCCTGCTATTCTTTGAAGTAAAATGAAATTTATTAAGAAAATCATCTCAAATGCAAATTTTTGGCCAGTTATAGTAGTAATACTCGTTGGAATTATTGCAGGAAAGGGGTTAATCGGGCCGGGGTACTTCAATATGCACGATGATCTTCAAATGATGAGGCAAGTTGAAATAGAAAAATGTTTATTAAGTTTACAAATTCCTTGTCGTTGGGTGCCTGATATGGGCTNNTATGGATTTGGATTTCCGTTATTCAATTTTTACCCACCACTTCCTTATCTATTTGGAGAAATTTTTAGGATTTTTGGAATTACCTTTGTCGACACAGTGAAGCTTGTTTTCATTTTAGCTTTTGTCTTCTCAGGAATTACAATGTATTTTTTGGCTAAAGAATTTTTTGGAAAGTTTGGTGGGGTTATCTCAGCTGTCTTCTATGTTTGGGCACCTTATCACTCGGTTGATGTTTATGTTCGAGGCGCTATGAACGAAGCATGGGCGCTTATATGGTTTCCTTTAGCACTACTGTTCGCTTACAAATTAGCTAAGAATAAGAAAAATGATCTTAAATTAATTATTGGACTTTCTCTGGCTTGGGCTGGGCTACTTTTATCGCATAATTTGATGGCGATGATCTTTGCCCCGGTTTTCGCTTTGTGGTGTCTTATATGGTTTTGGAAATACAAAGCATGGAAGAAAATTCCAGCATTTATTTTATCTGGAGTATGGTCAGTTGGATTGACGGCATTTTTTACGTAATTCTGGAACAAAAATATACTCACGCTGATACTTTAGTTCAAGGATATTATGAATATTCCGCCCACTTTGCAACAATTGGACAATTATTATTCTCAAGATTCTGGGGATATGGAGCGTCGATATGGGGCCCGAATGATGGTATGCCATTTCCAGTTGGCCAAATTCATTGGATACTTTCTATTTTGATTATTGCAGTTGTTGTATATAGATTCTGGAAAAAAAGAAAAATTGATGAACTAACTCTAATTCTAGTTTTTGGATTCTTGGTAGGCTGGTTTGCGATTTTTATGGCTCATAATAAATCAACTTTTATTTGGCTTCGCATTCCGCCGCTAAGATATGTTCAATTTCCCTGGAGATTTTTGACCTTAGCAATGCTTGGTCTCTCTTTTATTACTGGAGGCTTAGCTTTGCTCTTGCCTAAGAAAATAAGTTATTGGGTTCTTGGGCTAGTGACTTTCGGACTATTAATTTTTAATTGGAATTACTTTTTACCACAGCATGGGCACTTGGGGCCATTAACAGATAGAGAAAAATTCTCAGGAGCTGCTTGGGATTTGCAACAAACCGCTGGGATTTATGATTATTTACCAAAGACGGCTGAAACGGCTCCTAAAATGGCACAGAAATATTTGGCAGAGGTGGGACGTGGGGATGCGTCTATAACTAATCCATTTGAAAGCACTAATTGGGCAACATTTGATATATCGGTCCCGAAAGACCCTGCTCTTGTTAGAATTGGAATTTTTCAATTTCCAAATTGGAAGACATTTATAGATGGAAAAGAAGTGGAGAATTTCTTGGATAAAGATGAAAAATGGGGAAGAATGTATATAAATGTGCCGGCTGGTAATCATCATGTTGAAGTCAGGCTTTTTGATACTCCAATTAGAACAGTTGGGAATATGATTTCTATTGTTTCTTGGGCTGTATTGGCAAGCTCTGTAATGCTACAATTTAAGCGTGGATATCATACATGACGAGCATCTTGATCCGACTTCAGAGATATCTTTAGAAACGGTTAAAGAAAGATCCGTCCGGGGGGTTGTGATTCTAACTGGTAGAACTTTTTTTCTCCAAGTACTTGGTGTCATTGCAATTGGGTTTTTAGCCGCTTACCTTCATCCTGCTGAATGGGGAATATTTGCAATCCTTAATGCGGTCATCAATTTCCTTAATTATTTTTCAGACGTAGGATTAGCGGCTGCATTAATACAAAAGAAAGAGCACCCAAGTGATGCCGATTTAAAAACTACCTTTCTAGTCCAGGAAACTCTTGTATTAATTATTATTGGGATTATTGTTGTTTTAACACCCTTTTTTGCTAATAAGTATTCGTTAGATAAAAATGGGGTCTTACTTCTTTACGCCTTAGCTTTTTCATTTTTATTATCTTCGTTTAAAAGTATTCCTTCGGTACTTTTGGAGAGAAAACTAGAATTTGTAAAGCTTACATTTCCTCAAATTTTAGAACAAGTTATTTATTATGTTGTTCTAGTTTTTTTGGCAGTTCGTGGCTTTGGGATAATGAGCTTTACGGCTGCTGTAGTAATTCGTGACATTGTCGGAGTTGTTACAATTTATTGGCTACAGCCATGGAAGCCAGGTATTGCATTTTCCCGTAAAACTTTATCGGGATTATTCAAGTTTGGAATTCCATATCAAATTAATACTTTTCTGGCGGCTGTTAAAGATGACGGGATGACATTAGTGCTGGGAGGAATTCTTGGTCCGGTTGGCATTGGATATTTGGCATTTGCACAAAAATTTGCGCGTTACCCATTAACGTTTTTTATGGATACAGTAACTCGTGTTACCTTCCCAGCCTTTTCTCGGATGCAGCATTCAAAAGACCATTTAGAAAGAAGTGTAACCAGGTCTATTTTCTTTATTTGTTTTTTGGTTTTCCCAAGTCTTGTCGGTATTTTGATTTTAGCCCCTGTCGTGATGCAATTAATTCCCAAATATGCTCAGTGGAGGCCGGCTCTTTTTGCATTAACTTTTGTTTCCATTAACTTTGCTTTTGCAGCAGCAACCACTCAGTTGACTAATCTATTAAATGCAATTGGAAAAATCAAAATAACTTTCTTTTTAATGATCATGTGGACTGTTTTAACATGGGCCTTTGTTCCATTTTTGGCTATAAAGTTTGGAGTAAATGGCGCAGCAGTTGGGTATTCTTTAGTGGGAGCGTCCTCTGTGTTTGCAATTGCTATTGCGAAGCAATATGTGAACTTTTCACTTACTGATTCTGTTATAAAGCCGGCAGTTGCAGCTCTTCTTATGGGTGGAGTTGTATTAATTATTCGAGGGTTTGTGCCACAAACATTTACTTCAATTGGACTGCTATCAATTATTGGAGTCACGGTATATGGTAGTTTGATGATAGCGATGGTTGGGATAACTTTAGTTGAGGATGCGAAAAGAAGCTTTAAAACGATATTCAACAAATAATCTAAAAGTTATTTTACTAATCATACTTGGCACATTGTCTTGGTCTCTCACAATGGTCAAGAGTGGAATAGTTTATTCTTATGGTGCTGGGTTTTGGGGAGCGAATGGACATGATGGGATTTGGCATGTTTCATTGATAAATTCTTTAGCGCGTGGCACTTTTGAGATGCCTGTTTTTGCTGGAGCTCAGATAAAAAATTACCACTTAGGGTTTGATTTATTGGTCGCCTTACTGCATAACTTAACAAAAATTCCAGTAGTAAACTTATATTTCCAAATTCTACCTCCGATCCTTGCTCTTCTGATTGGCTTAACTTGTTATTTGTTCGTTTACACTTTGACAAGGTCAGAGCGAAGTAGCTTATGGGCAACTTTTTTTGTTTATTTCGGGGGGGACTTAGCTTGGATATTTAATAAAGGTGAGTCAACTTTTTGGGCGCAGCAGTCAGTTTCGACTCTAATTAACCCGCCGTTTGCATTATCATTAATACTAATTTTTCTTGGTGGCTATTTCTTAGTTTCGAAAAAGCCAATGCTCGCCATTTTGTTTTTCGGAATTCTGTTTGAGGTAAAAGCTTATGCTGGAGTATTAGTATTGGGAAGCTTATTAATTTCCAGTATCCATAGATATTTGTTTGAGAGAAAGACAGATTATTTCAAAATTTTTCTTGCTTCCTCTGTTTTAACTTTTATATTATTTATTTTGTTAAACAGAACTTCTGAAAATGTATTTATATTTTCTCCTTTTTGGTTTTTGCAAAGTTTATTCAATCTGGATCGGTTCTCGGTGCTGAAACTAGCTTCTGCAATTGCTAATTATAATCTTTCCCATAATTGGTTAAAGTTAATTCCAGCTTATATACTGGCTTTTGTAGTTTTTTGGGTTGGAAATATGGGAACGAGACTTCTTAAAGAGTTTGAAGTTATTAGAAAATTAAAAAACTTTAGACAAATATCTGCTTTGGATATCTTTATAACTTCGATGATCATAACAGGGGCCCTTATTCCAATGCTATTCGTTCAAAAAGGAACTCCTTGGAACACAATTCAATTTTTTTATTATTCGTTAATATTTTCAGCTATCTTGGCAGGGTGCGCTTTAAAAAATTTGAAGAATAAGTTTGTTGCAATAATAATTATTTTAGCTACTATTCCAACTACTATTATCACTCTTAAAGATGTTTATATTCCACCTCGTCCACCGGCAAAAATTTCCAATAGTGAACTTGAAGCCCTGTATTTTTTATCTAGGCAAAATGGTGGTGTAGTATTAACTTTTCCATTTGATAAATCTAAAGCAGATGAAGCGGTTAATAATCCTCCAAGGCCATTATATTTATACGACTCAACTGCATATGTCTCAGCATATGGAAATCGCCCAGTATTTTTAGAGGATGAAGTAAATCTTAATATTACAGACTTTAACTGGAGAGAAAGAAGAAAAGAAGTGGAGGTATTTCTAAATACACTAAATCAATCCGAAGCTAAAAAGTTTTTGAAAAATAATAATATTAATTATGTTTATTTGGTAAAACCACAGAGAGCAAAGCTGGGGGAAGCACAGTTGGGATTAGATAAGATTTTTGAGAATAATGAAGTTAATATCTACAAGGTGCACTAGCTTCATGTTACAATTTAGGAAAAGATGAGTATTTCAGCTGTTATTACAACTGTAGCAGGGGAGGAGAAATATCTACCAACATGCCTAGCTTCTATTAAGGATTTTGTGGATGAAATCATAATTGTTGATATGTCAGGGAGTGCTGGCATCACTAAAATTGCCAAAGAATATCATGCAAAAATATTTGACCACGAGCTTGTGAATTATGTAGAACCTGTCAGGAACTTTGGCATTAATAATGCCACTTCTGATTGGGTTTTAATTTTAGATCCTGATGAGGAAATTCCAGGATCACTAATTAAAAAATTTAATGAAATAATTGAAAATAACGAAGCTGATTTTGTTAGAATTCCAAGAAAAAATATTGTTTTTGGTAAAGCCTTGAAGCATTCTCGTTTCTGGCCTGACTACAACATACGATTTTTCAAAAGAGGAAAAGTGGTTTGGAGTGAAATAATCCACGGAGTACCTGAAACTACAGGAAAGGGAGTGGACTTAGAAGGAAAGGAAGAATTTGCAATTACTCATCACCATTATGAATCTATTGAGCAGTTTTTAGAGAGAATGAATCGCTATACAACTATTCAAGCAAATTTAAAATCAAAAGAATATAAGTTTGACTGGAAAGATTTAATAAGAAAGCCGGCGGCAGAATTTTTGAGCCGTTTCTTCGCTGGAGAAGCTTATAAAGATGGAGTACACGGGCTAGCACTTTCCATTTTACAAGCATTTTCGGAAAACATACTTTATCTTAAGTTATGGCAGTTAGAAAAATTTGGCGACAAACCACTAGACCTAAAAGAAACATTAAGAGAAATTGATAGCGCTAAGAGAGAATTGAATTATTGGCAAGCAGATAGTGAAATTAAAATGAATGGTGGAGTTATCCCAAGACTCAGAAGAAAACTTAAGATATGAAAGTCTTCGTTATAATTCTTAACTGGAATCAGCCCGAGTTAACAATTGAGTGCATCAAAAGTGTACTAAAAATGCATCACAAGAATTTTGAATTGAATATTGTAATTGTTGATAATGGCTCAAGCGATGATTCGATAAAAAAATTCGAAACTTTAAACAATATTGAGATTTTGAAAAACAGCGTGAATATGGGATTTGCAGAAGGCAATAATGTTGGGATTAGACATGCACTGAATAAAAATGCAGAATTTGTAATGCTTCTTAATAATGACACAGAAGTTGACGAAAACTTGGCAGAAGAATTATTAAAAGTGGCAGTTAATAATGAAGAAGTTGGAATAGTCTCACCCAAGATTTATTTTGCCAGGGGATTCGAGTTTCATGGAGATAGATATGAAAAAGCAGATTTAGGAAAAGTAATTTGGTATGCAGGCGGGGTTATTGATTGGGATAATGTTTACGGCAGCAATCGTGGTGTTGATGAAGTCGACAAAGGCCAATATGATGATAAAAAAGAATTAGATTTTGCAACAGGAGCATGTATGCTTCTAAGGTCTTCTGCGTTAAAAGAAGCTGGCGTTTTTGATAAAAAATATTTTCTTTATTTAGAGGATTTAGATTTATCTTATCGAATGAAGGAAAGTGGTTGGAAAATTGTTTTTGCTCCGAAAGCAAGATTGTGGCATAAAGTTTCTCAATCATCTGGAATTGGAAGTAATTTAAATGACTATTTTATTACGAGAAATAGATTATTGTTCGGCATGAGATACGCCAAATTGAGGACAAAAATTGCACTTCTTCGTGAAAGCATAAAATTTTTACTCATTGGGCGAAGTTGGCAAAAAAGAGGAGTTTGGGATTTTTATTTTGGTAATCTAGGAAAGGGAAACTATAAGTGATTACAGCAGTTATAATTGCAAAGAACGAGGAGAAAAGAATCGGGGAATGTCTGCAGTCATTAAACTGGGTAAATAAAATAATTGTTATTGATAATAATTCAACTGATAGAACTGCAAGTATTGCTAAGAAATTTAATGCAAAAGTTTATAACTATAAAATAGATGCAGCCAGTGGAAAATTCTCTGATATTCGAAACTTTGCTCTTAAAAAAATCAAAACAGATTGGGTCCTTTTCGTTGATGCAGATGAAATAGTAACTACAAAGCTTAAAAGTGAAATAGAAAATCTAATTAATCACCCAATAATTTATTTAAATGCTTATGCAATTCCGCGAAGGAATATATTATTAGGGCATGCCATGCATTGGGGTGGTTGGTGGCCAGATTATGTCATACGACTATTTAGAAAGGACAAATTGAAGGGTTACAAAGGGGAACTGCATGAGCAGCCAGTTATAGAAGGTAGTGTTGGAAAATTAAGCGAACCTTTTATTCACACAACTCACGAAAATTTAACTGAAATGATCAATAAAACCAACAAGTGGTCTGAAATTGAAGCACGGCTAATGTATAGGTCAGGGCACCCTCCGATGAATGTGCCGAGATTTGCTACTGCGATGTTTAGAGAATTTTGGTATCGGGGAATATTGAAATTGGGATTTCTAGATGGACCAATTGGTATTATTGAGATAATCTATCAGATGTTTAGCCGCTTTATAAGTTATAGTAAGCTCTGGGAGATGCAGAAATGAAAGCAGCAATTTACAATCCATATCTAGATACGTTGGGAGGAGGGGAACGTTATAGTATGGCTATTGCTACAACTCTTAATAAATTTGGATATAAAGTTGATGTTGAATGGAAAAATGAGTCCATAAAAGAAAAATTGGAAGAAAGATTTGGAATTGATCTAAATGATATAAACATAGTGACAGATGTAAAAAGAGGAGATGGGTATGATGTTTGTTTTTGGGTTTCAGATGGAAGTATTCCAGCCTTAAAATCACGAAATAATTTTCTACACTTTCAAGTTCCTTTCCAGAATGTAGGGGGAAGATCGCTAATGAATAAGTTTAAGTTAATGCGAATAAAAAAAATAATATGTAATTCAAAATTTACCAAAAAGATAATCGATACCGAGTTTGGTATAGAGAGTGTGGTAATTTACCCTCCAGTTTCTATTACAGAATTTAAGCCAAAAAAGAAAGAAGATATTATTTTAAATGTCGGAAGATTTTCAAATCTTTTGCAATCAAAAGGCCAGGATGTTCTGATTAAAGCATTCAAGAAGTTCAGTAAAACTCATCTCACTTATAAATTAATTTTAGCTGGCGGAGTTGAGGTTGGGGCAACAGGGGTAATTGAAAAATTAAAACAAATATCAAAAGGATTACCTATAGAAATTATTAAAAGCCCTTCGTTTAAGGAAATTAAAGAACTTTATGGTAAAGCCAGTATCTTTTGGTCGGCAAGTGGATATGGAATAAATGAAAAGAAGGATCCGCAAAGAGTTGAGCATTTTGGTATTACAATTGTTGAGAGTATGGCCTCGGGTTGTGTCCCTATTGTAGTTAAATCTGGAGGTCACAAGGAAATTATTAAAGATGGGATTAACGGTTTTCTTTGGGAAACCACATCGGGACTGCTTAATAAAACTAAAAAAATAACGGATGATATAAAGCAAATGAAGATTATTGTTCAGAAAGCAAAAGCTAGCGCAAAACAATATTCTTATGAGAAGTTTGAAAAAGAATTTATGTCACTTTTGTAGCTAAAATTGATCTATACTTGAGGAAAATTACATGAAAAAATATCTAATATTTCTTTTTTTAATCTTTGTTCTTGCTTATTTTTTGCGTGTTATGTTTTTGCCTTCTAGAGCGCTTACTTTTGGCTATGATCAAGCTAGGGATGCAATTAATGCTACACAAATTGCACATGGACACCTAAAGATATTTGGGCCGCCTGCTTCTCAACCTGGTTTATTTCATGGAGCATTATATTATTATGTTTTAGCCCCAGCATATTTATTTGGACATGGAAATCCACTTGTTGCAGGTTATTGGGTAGCATTCATAAATAGTCTTACACTACTTGTTGTTTTCTATTTAGGATACTTAATGACTAAGAAGGTTGGTATGGGACTACTGGCAGCATTTTTGTTTGCGATTTCATTTGAAGCTACTCAGTACGCCACATGGCTTTCAAATCCAACTCTTGGAATTCTTACAGTGCCCTTAATGTATTTGGGACTTTGGATGTGGATTAACCCAACTTCGCTAAAGCTACGCTGGGCACGGTGGGCACCGATCATTGCTGCAATTGGACTTGGGTTATCAATTCAATCTGAGATATTTTTGATTTACCATATTATTCCTTTGGTAATTTGGTTATGGATTGGTAGAAAAAATATTACCAGAAAACAACTAACAACTTTTGTAATTATTCTTTTGCTTACGTTATCTACCATGGTTATGGCCCAGCTAAAATTTGGTTTAGGGGCAACTCTCACTGCAGTAAGACAATTATCCACCTCAAGTGATCCAAACTTGGCATATGCCAAATCCATTGGAGATTATGCAATTTTATATCTTAATCAAATAGGTAGAATCTTTTCTTTTAATAGTTATCCTGGAAATGCTGGATATGGTGGTGGTCTTGTGATTGCATTAATACTATATTCGTTTTTCGCTTACGCAAAAAAAACGTTAAGAAAAAGATTATCGATCCACGAATTTTTCTTTGCAGCTGGCTGATAAGCCATTTAAGTGTAGTAACCGTAGGTGGAACTAGTACACCATTTTTAATGGTGGGAATAGGACCAGCTGTGTCACTTTTGATTGCAATGTTTTTAGGGCAGTGGTGGAATAAAAATTACAAAATAGTTGTGATAGCTCTACTTGTAATTCTAACCTTTGCGAATATTTCTATGATCATGAAGGAAAATTCAAAAGGTTCAACTTTATTTTCAATTCAGTCCGAGATGACACTAGCCCATGAGTTGCCAGCAATTGATTATACTTATCAGGAGTCAAAAGGTAAGCCATTTGCCATTAATACCATTACCTCTCCCTTGTGGGTCAATATTGTCTGGACATATTTATATAATTGGTATGGTCAACCCAAGTATGGATATATTCCATATTGGAGTGGAAAAGGACAAGAAGGTCAATTGGTAAGTTTACCCAAGGCAACTTCTCATTTAGAAAATAACTTTCTAATAATTGAGCCATTGGGTGGAATACCAACAAGATTTGTAGATGAAGCAATTGGTGAGATGAATTCTTACACTACACTTATTAGTAAGAAAAATTTTGGTGAAATTGTAGTAGAGAAAAGAATTGGAATTAAAAATTAAATGAAGAAAGGAATAGCACCGGCGGCCCAACTGCACAATAAAGTCCCACCAGATTGGTACTACAAATCAATTCAAGAAAATATGTTTCAAAGATATTGGCATGGAAGAAGGTTTTCAGAAGTGACGCGCTTAATTGAAGTTAATCCGAAAGCAAATATTCTTGATATAGGAAGCGCCGACGGAGTGTTCACTAAAAAAATATTAGATAAGTCAAATGCTAAGGAGATCATTGGAATTGATGTTTTGAAGACTTCTATTGATTGGGCTAATAAACATTGGAGTAAGGAAAAAAGAATGAAGTTTGAAATAGGGGATGCTCACAAGCTTAAATTTAAAAGTGATACTTTTGATGCTGTTTTTGCTTTTGAAGTACTGGAACATGTGGTGAGTCCTGAAGAAGTTCTCAGAGAAATAAAAAGAATTCTGAAATCCGGTGGCTATGCAATTTTTCTAGTTCCTACTGATAGCCTTTTATTTAAAACAGGTTGGGATTTGGTATGGACAAAAACCCGTGGGAAAATTTGGGATGAGACACATATACAAAGTTTTACTAAAAGTTCTTTACCAAATTTAGCGAAAAAAGTTGGATATAAAGTTGAGGTGGATAAAGAATTCATCTTGGGAATGCTGCACTTAATTAAAGTAAGAAAAATATGAATGTATCTATAATTATCCCTAATTGGAATGGCCAGAGTTTATTCGAAAAAAACTTGTCATCAATATTACTAGCCAAGAAAAACAAGAAGAATAGAATTTCTGAAGTAATTATTGTTGATGATGCATCAAGTGACGGATCAGTTGCTTACTTAAAGAAAAATTTTATTAATGAAATTAAACTGGTCGTTCATACAATTAACCGTGGTTTTGCAGCGAGTGTTAATACTGGGGTGAGAAGCGCTAAAGGGGAGTTTGTAGTTTTACTTAACACAGATATTATCGTGTCAGAAGATTTTCTCGAGACTTCTCTTAGAGATTTTTCTGAAGATCAAACTATTTTTGCAGTATCACTTCATGAAAAAGGATATGGAGCATCACAAGGAAAATTCCAGAATGGGTTTATAGTTCATCAAGGGCTTCATGAGGAAAAAGAAAAAAAATTAACCTTCTGGGCAAATGGAGGAAGTGCAATATTTAGGAAAAAGATTTGGAAGGAATTGCATGGAATGGATGAAGAATTGTACACTCCGTTTTATTGGGAAGATATTGATATAAGTTACCGTGCTCAAAAGCGAGGATATAGAATTCTATGGGAGCCGGATGCGAATGTAATTCATGAGCATGAAGCCACAATGAAAAAGCTTCCTCAAAAAAGAGTTCAGCAGGTTCGTGAACGGAATTATTTATTGTTTAATTGGAAAAATATAACTAGCCCAACTCTTACTCGCAAACATATTAGTGGATTGATAAAGAGAATAATGAGGCATCCGGGTTATATTAAAGTTGTTATTTCAGCTTTAAGTAAGTACAAAACAATGAAGAGACTTCGACTGCGAGAAAAGAAAGAAGCAAGTGTTTCGGATGAAGCAGTTTTTGCAAGATTTAATTAAAATATGAAATCTGTAGAAGTATCAATAATAATAGTTAATTACAAGACCCCAAAATTAACTAAAGATTGTGTTGAGTCCATTAAAAAAAGTTTACCAAAAGTTCCTTACGAAATTATAGTTATTGATAATAGTATTGATAACATTGGTTTTGCGCGTGCGAATAATAAAGGAATCAGAAAATCAAAAGGTAAATATATTTTACTTCTAAATTCAGATACGATTATTAAAAAAGGAGCACTTGATAAACTGTATGATTTTGCAAAAGTTCATGACGATGCCGGAGTGGTAGCTCCTAAATTATTAAATACAGACGGATCTATTCAGCCCTCAGTTTTCAGATTTCCTACAATAGCTAAAGCGATAGAACAATATTTTTTTGGACAAAAAGGTTTATTGGATAAGTACGTCCCAGCCGAAGGCCCTGAGCAGGGTCGAAGGGTTGAAGTTGCTGTGATGGCGGCGTTTCTTATAACGCCAAAGGCTATTGAACAGGTTGGGTTATTAAATGAAAAGTATTTTATGTATTTTGAAGATTTTGACTATTGTAGACGAGTTGCCAAAGCTGGATTGAAAATTTATTACTTACCAACTGCTGAAATAATTCATATTCACGGAGCAAGTGGAGGGAATAGTAAGTATTTAATAGAGTCAGCTAAAAAGTATCAGGGATTTGTGGGATACTATATGTATACGTTTATTTTATGGTTAGGACAGAAATTAAACAAACTTTAATTTAAAATAAAATGAAACTTTTACTAACCTCTACTGGGATCAAGAATAAATCAATATCTGATACTTTATTGAAATTAATTGGTAAGCCGTTTAGTGAAACTAAAATGGCGTTTGTTCCAACTGCTGCAAATGATGAAAGAGGGGATAAGAGGTGGGTGATTGAAGATATTATAAATATTAGAAAACAAGGTTTTAAGTCAATTGATTTTGTCGACATTTCAGCTCTTCCAAAAGAAAAATGGTTAAAAGGTTTTGAAGAAGCGGATGTTTTATTTTTTGAAGGAGGAAATACTTTTTATCTAATGTATTGGATTGAAAAATCTGGTTTAAACGAATTGATTTTTGATCTACTTAAGAATAAAGTTTATGTAGGATCTAGTGCTGGAAGTTGTGTGGCTGGACCTAAGGTATTAACTGATTTGCAAGAACTCTTTCCTGAAGAGAAAAATCAGTTTAATGTTATTGATGGTTTGGGATTAGTGCAATTTCACATTGTTCCCCATCTAAACTCTCCATATTTCAAAGAGTTGAAAGAAGATAAAATAAAACAGTTGGCCAAAAATATTAAAGAGCAAATATATGTCATTGATGACCAATGTGCTATTGAAGTTATAGATAATGAAGTAAAAATCATTGGGGAAGGTAAACATTTTATAATAAATAATGTTTAAAAATACAAAATTAGTTTTAGTTACTATATTAATAGTCGCATTCTTTCTTAGAATTTGGCAGATTAACAAGGTCCCTGTTGCCCTTTTTGGCGATGAAGTTGATCTTGGCTATCAAGCTTATTCTATCCTCAAAACAGGTAGAGATTATTATGGCAACTTTATGCCGATTCATTTTCATTCTCTTGCCGAGTGGAGAACACCACTTTACTTATACTCTGCAGTCCCTACTGTTGCGCTTTTTGGTATTAGCCCATTAGGAGTAAGACTTCCAGCAGTTATATTTGGTGTACTGGGGGTGTGGGCATTATATTTATTGGTAAAAGAATTATTTAAAAGGGAAGATCTATCTCTAGTTGCTGCAGCTGTAATAACCCTTAGTCCTTGGCATCTTGAATATAGTAGGGCCGGATTTGAAGTAACTGAATTACTTTTCTTTTTGATCATGGGGTTATACCTATTTTTTAGAGGACTAAGACAAAATAAATATTTATGGATGTCAGCAGTTTGCTTTGCTTTGACTCCATGGGTATATAGTACTGCAAAATTATTTACTCCACTTCTACTGCTATTTTTATTTTTTAGTTATCGTAAAGAAATTTTTAAAATCCCCAAAAAATATTTAGTTTATACAATTATCGCTTTTATCGTAGTGGGAGCACCAATTGCATATAGCACTGTCTTTGGAGGAGGATCTCAAAGATTTGATTACATTAGCGTTTTTTCTGACCCAACAACCGAGCCAGAAATTGGAACTGCTCGAGGGATTGATGCTAAAGCTCGGGGTGAAACTGGAACTGGTTTAAATCCAACTGTTATCGATAAATTAATACATAATAAGTTTACTTTCTGGGGAGATCATGTTCTCAGGAATTTTTATCAGCCTTTTTCAGCTGACTTTCTATTTAATAATGGGGATCCAAATCCTAGGCACTCAATTCACCAAATGGGTGAATTGTATAAGATTGAAGTGATACCGCTTATAGTAGGTCTTGTTCTCTTTTTTGTTTCAAAACATGAAAGGCGAACTAAATTACTTGTAGTTTTTTGGCTTTTGGCGGGAGCTATTCCTGCTGCAATTACTCGTGATGGAGGGAATCATGCTACGCGCTTAATATTAATATTGCCTCCTCTCGTCTTTTTAGTTTCATATGGATTAGTGGAAGGAATTAAGTTAATTAAAGAGAAGCGTCGTAATATGGCAATTTTGGGATATGTCGTGATTTTTGTAATTAGTTTCATTTTTTATCAACATAATTATTGGGTCCATAATCCATTTGATTCAGAGAGATGGTGGCACGCTGGATTCAGTGAAGCTTTTCAAGCCGTTAAATCAATTGACAGTAATTACGACAGAGTCGTTATCTCAACTAGAGGAGAGCCTCCTTGGGTATTTTTTGCAGGACTCTATCCCTATCCACCTGATTTGTGGCAAAAGAATTTTCCGATTGGAAATGATGTTAACTTGGCTGGATTTGGTAAAGTTTCGCATATCGATAAATTCTACTTTGGAAGCCCCGAGATAGGTGGAGTATATGATTGGGGAAAGGTGCTAGACAAAAAAACACTATACTTAGCTGCTGCGAAAGAGGTTAATGTTAATTTGATTCTCGAGCCAGACAGAACTCCAAAGGATATAACTTTACTTAAAGCAATCGCATACCCATCAGGAGAACCAGCATTTTATTTATTTACCGGGAAGTAGTTTTTGGATTAGTTTTTACAATTCTTAGTGCCACTTCGCCACTTGGATATTTTATTTCTTCAATCAAGGTTAAATGATGTTCTTTTATTTGCTGAAGTGAGATTGCTAACTCATCTCCGATCATATACTGTTCGTTAGCTAGATCATGTTCCCAATCAATTGGGCGAGTTACCAATCTTCCTATGTGTTTTTCTTTATTCCTTTGCATATTAATGTAGTATTCTGCTGGGGTTACTTCAAAATTTTCTTTTTGAAAAGTAGCAGGGTCTGCACTCAGAAAGAAAGCTAGTTGAATGTATGGCTCATCCCTTGAATTATCGACTATAACTGGTGCATTAGCTCCCCATGATTTAATTATTTGACTTGCCTCTTCCCATCCATAATTCCAGTATTTACCACGATAATATTCGTTAAGAATAATTACAGAGCTATAAAGTTTTCCTAATGAATATAATATTAATAGTATAGATATTAAGTAGAATGCTATTTTGTGATTGTTTTTTTGTAATCTGTTTGCTAGCTCTACAATTGCGATAGCAATCGAAATAGTTATTGGTATGACCATTTGAAGTGATCTAATTGTTGAATACGGGTCCCGAGTTAGAGCAGCTGGAATTGGAGCAATTAGTAAAAACGATAAAGTGAAAAATTTAATTTCTCCCAAGTTCTTACTTTTAATTAGTTTGTAAAGTCCGTAAATATAGAATGGGAATTGCCAAAGGAAAAATGTACCAAGCTCTGGGAATGAGCTTCTCGGGCCTGAATCTCCTAAAATAAATAAATTTCTGGGTGAAAAATATGAAACATATAAGGATGCAAACTCTTTAATGCTTAAAAACATTCGATTATTTATAATTAATGAAGATATCCCATGATAGTTGTCCAAATACCCTGCTGGTTTTTGGTAGGAAAATATGTTTAATCCAGCGCGAGCCAAAAATCCTGGAGTCGTGGCTACACTTAAGGTTGGTAGACTTATAATTAAACCAATTATTGCTGCCACTATTAAATATTTGAAATGACTTTTACTTAATAAGATATTTTTGTAGCGCAAAAATAAAATAATAACCATTAAAGGAGTTATTATTCTTTGTGCATGATAAGAAGGTATTGCTATGGCGAAAAGTAGACCTGAGAGAATTAAGAGTTTTGGTTTCTCTAGGGCATAATAAAAAGATAAAACTCCCGTTAAAAAGAAAAACAATGCGACATTACATTCAAAATTAGTTCTCCCAAATAATATATGCCAGGGAGAGATCGCCAGCAAAAAACTTGTAATTATTGCAAGCTTTTGATTTTTAGATAATTTCAGGACTAATAAATATAAAATTGGAATTGTAAAAATACTAAATAAAAATGAAGGGAATCTGACAGTGAATGCAGTTAATCCAAAAATTGGAATTAGAGGAACTATTAAATAAATATAAACTGGGGTCTTAAAATCAGTAAAGCTTCTAAAAACAATTGGAAAACTTTTTCCAAATTCATCTTTTCCAGTTTTTAAAATCGAGTAAGCAGAATATCCTTGCCCGGCTTCATCAAGATAAAGTCCACTTGGCGCCTTCCCCAGCATATAAAATCTAGTTATTATCGCAATTAAAATTGCAATGGATAGTAATATAATTATTGTTATTTTTTTCACTTTACAAAAATTCTAATTAATTCAAAGCTTGAGAATACAATAAACATTAAGTAGAAGATTTTCCTTGATTTGGGATATTTTTTATTGAAAACATTAATTCCATGAATTATTAAAATTGAAAGTGGAAAATAAAGAATAAAATCATTTCTATCAAAGCTACTTAGAATCGATAAATTTATTATTGCCGCAATCAGAAATGTTAGGACAATTTTTCTATGTTTAAGGGAGGTAAGATTAAATAATGCGATTAATATAAAGACCAGAGACAGGAATGGAAATTTTATGAGATTTTGATTGTCAACTGTAATTTGTCGAGGAGCAAATCCGAAGAAGTAATTGTTTGGATCAGTTAAGGCAAAGAAATTATTTGTGAATTTATCTAGGGGAATACGAGCTTTATTTTGAAAAATTCTAGCTAAGTAAACATTTGGATAAAGCTGAGATCTTTGCAAAACTTGTTGCCCTTTTTCATAATCAAACTTAAAAATAGTCTGGCCAAAAAAAGGTCTCCATAAAATAATTAACAAGATTAAAGACAGAATTATAAGTTTTATATATCTTTTTTCAAAGTTGAGTATTAAAAAAAGTAACGGAAGTATGGCAAATTTTGGTTGGAAGATCGGGAAAAGGTAATTTAAAAAGTTAGGGAATGTGTTTGCCAGAAAAAGTGATAATGGCCAGAATATTAAAACTAAGCCAACAGTAATTTTTTTGAGCATCGCATTAATGATACAATTTTAACATAGAGTAATGAGGAAAAAGTTAATTATATTGTTTATTGTAGCTTTTGTATTTAGATTTTTTTTAATTTTTATTGCATATCATGGGGACCTGAACAATAATATTTCTTGGGGAAATGCATTACTTAGGTATGGTGCAAATGGTTTTTATGAACAAAAAAGTTGGTTATTCTCTGCTCCTAATCAGCCGCCTCTTTATATATTACTATTCGGTTTAACTAGCTGGATATACCAGTCAATAACCAATCTTGCATGGCACCTAAATAACAATGTTGGAATATTTCCATCATCTCTTGTTTGGTTTTGGCAAGATCACGGTATGGTTATTTTGGTAAAGCTCCCTTCAATACTTTCAGATCTTGGTATAGGTTATCTAATATACAAGCTTACGAAGCGATTTAGTTTAGCGGTACTTTGGTTATTTAATCCAATTACATGGTACAACTCTAGCATTTGGGGACAAACAGACCCAATTGTTAATTTGCTAGGGTTAATTAGTATATTTTTCTTGTTCAAGAAAAAACTGGTTCCTAGTATGTTATTTTTTATAATCAGTGTTTTGTTTAAAGGATCGTTGGCAATTTTTTTACCAGTTATTTTAGTCGTATGGATTTTACAAAAACACAAATTAAAGCTTTGGATAAAAGCTATTTTAATTTCGGGAATGACTGTTGTTTTAGTAACTTTTGCATATCACCCATATCTTGACTTGCCAATTTGGTTATTTAATCTTTATACTCAAAGATTTTTCCCAGGGGAAATTGGAGACTTGTCGGCTAATGCATTTAATTTTTGGTATCTAGTTAATCCAGGCAAAGTTTTGGACTCGACTCTTTACTTTGGATTACCAGCAAGAATATGGGGAGATGTGATTACTTCGATTGCAATAATAATTACAATTGTTAGACTGCAAAAACAAAAAACGGAAAAAAATATACTTTATTCTTTAATGATTGTTGCTATGATAACTTTTTTGTTTATGACTAGAATACATGAAAGATATTTATATCCCTTTTTCCCAATAGCTACAATTTTAATTGGTTTTATTCCAGAGTTACTAATTGCCTATGTAATTTTATCCATTACATTTTTACTTAATATGTACAATCTATTCTGGGCTCCGTCGATTGGAGTACTAGAAAAGACTATGCAGATGACCAAACTACCTGTAATTTTAACGATTATTAATCTTTTAGTCTTCGTATTTATTATTAAACTTTCAACTAGGAAGAGTTAATTGATATAATTGATTTACATGAGGAAGTGGCTAATCATCGGAATTGTTTTACTTGGGTTCTTGCTTCGAGCTCTTAGTATTTCAAATCATCCAGTTGGGTTTACGCCAGATGAAGCCTCCTTCGGTTACGATGCATATTCGATCTTAAAAACAGGGAAAGATCAGTGGGGCCATACATTACCCCTTGTTTTAAAATCGTTTGGAGACGATAAACTACCGCTTTATGCATATTTAGATATTCCTTTCGTGGCTTTTCTGGGCCTAAACGAAACTGCAGTTAGGCTCCCAAATGTATTACTTGGTACATTTGCAATTGTAATTATGTTCCTCCTGGTGAAGGTGCTCTTTAAGAAGGAAGATGTAGCTTTGTTTGCAGCTTTTCTTTTGGCGATTTCTCCATGGCATATTATGTTATCTCGCGGAGCCTTTGAGGCAAATCTAAGTACTTTCCTGCTTCCCCTAGGTATTTTATTTTTCTTAGCTGGTGTAAAGAAAAAGAAGTATTTAATTCTAAGTGCGATAGTTTTTGGTCTCAATCTTTTTTCTTACCATACTGCTCGGCTATTAACGCCATTAATAGTAGGATTTTTGCTTTGGCAAAACTGGAAGGAGCTGAAGAAGAACTTATATGTCTTTAGTATAGTTTTTGCGTTATTTTTAATTCCTGCAATATATTTTTATTTGATGGGTGGAGGAAGGGTGGCTTCGTCTGGAATTTTTGATTTAGGATTTGCCAGTGACAGATATTTGGCTCAAGTAGTTGGTGAACCAAATTTGGTTGCGAAAATTTTTTACAACAAACCAATTTATGTTTTTAGACAGTTTCTGAGTAATTATCTTTCATATTTTTCCCCGCAATTTTTGTTTACAAATGGTCCAGCTGAAGGAACATATGGGATGGTGCCTGGAATTGGAGTTTTGTATTTAGTAGAGTTGTTTTTTTTAGTAGGATTTATTCTAAATGCAGTTAGAAATGGTCTAACAAAAGAAACAAAGTTAATTGTTTTTTGGATTTTAATTTCTGTATTGCCAGCAGCCCTTACCAAGGGACCAGGTTATGCTGCTAATCGAACAGCATTTGTATTGCCTGCATTGCAAATTATTTTGGCAATTGGAGGACTATTTATTTACAATAAATTTAAAACTAAGTCTTTGAAACAAATAGTCATGGTTGGTTACTTCTTTTTCTTATTACTTAATTTTACTTTTGTTGCTGAGAGATATTGGGTATGGGAAACTGTGAATCAGGCACCTTCTATGGTTTATGGAGTAAAAGAAATTATTAAATCTCTAGACAATATGAAAAAAAGTACAAATATGCCTAAAGTTATTTTTTCAAAAAGTATTTCCGAGCCACAGATTTATATTGCTTTCTACACAAAAATGAACCCTGAAGAGTTTCAGAATAATACCAAAAATTGGAGTTTAGTTAATGGATGGGTAGATCAAATGGATAAGTACTCGTTGGGAAATTATACTTTTAAATCAATTGATAGAATTGTTGATTTAAAGACTTTTTGTGGCTTTGTTGTTGGTAAGCCATCAGAGTTTCCTGAGGATATGACAGCCCAGAAAATTATGTATCCCAACAATAGCGAAGCATATTGGATTGTAGACCGGAATTGCACCTCACAAAAATGAAAAAAGTTAAGATTTTTCTACTCATTATATTCTTACTTTCAATTCCAACTTTCTTTAGGATGGTTAGGCCGGGAATTTATTCAATGCAAGACTTTCATTACTTTCGGCTGTTCGAGTTTGATAAATGTATCAAAGCTTTACAAATTCCTTGCAGATGGGCCCCTGATGCAGGATTGTCATATGGAGAGCCACTGTTTAATTTTTACACTCAAATTCCATATCACCTTGTTGGTTTACAGTTAGTTGATTCATTGAAAATTACTTTTATTCTTTCTCTTGTTTTGTCTGGCGTGACAATGTTTCTTTTATCAAGAAAACTATGGAAAAGTGATTTAGCTGGACTAGTGTCAGCAGTATTGTATATTTACGCCCCATATAGAGCCGTTGATGTGTGGGTGAGGGGAGCGCTCCCTGAAGCTTTTAGTTTTATTTTTTTTCCTTTGGTCATTTTATTTTTTGAGAAAATTATAGAAGGAAAAAGTAAAAGAAATTATCTATGGTTTAGTCTATCTCTTAGCTTAACCCTACTTAATCACAATCTCTCACTTATTCTTTTTGCTCCATTTCTCGTTATATGGATAATTTATAGAATTATAGAATTTAGAAAATGGAAAATTATTCCAGGGTTAACTATTTCGGTTTTGGGATCACTTTTATTAAGTAGCTTTTATATTCTGCCCGTGGTATTCGAATCAAAATATATTGATCTGGAAAGTACAACCAAAGGCTATTTTGATTTTAGGGCCCATTTCGATACGATTTACCAGACTTTATTTTCCAGATTCTGGGGATATGGAGGGTCTACTTGGGGGCCAGAAGATGGGCTGAATCTTTCGGTGGGGCTACTGCAGTGGATGCTCCCCATACTTTTAATTGTTTTATCTTTTTTAACCAAAAAGAAAACTGTTTGGAGAAATTTATTAGTAATTACAGCAGTAGGATGGTTCTGTCTATTTATGACTCACAATAAATCAGCTTTTTTGTGGGAAGCCATCAAGCCTCTTAGATTCATGCAATTTCCATGGAGATTTTTAGGTCAAGCTGTTTTCGCTTTTTCGCTTTCGGTGGGTGCGATTCCTTTAATATTTAATAAAAGTAAGGCAGTTATGGTTTCCTTTTTAGTTATCATTCTTGTTATTGCCCTAACAATTACTTTTTTTAGGGAAGATATTTGGTATAACTATACTGATTCTATTCTAACTACTGGCAAGATTTTTGAGGAGCAAACTAGAGCTTCAATTGGTGATTATTGGCCCCAATTTGGCCATAAAATTCCAGACAAACCATCTGACGGAAAGTATATAAACTATTTTCCAGGTTGGAACTACACACCTGATAAAAATGGTTTAATTACCTCAGAAGGCGCAATATTTACTGACACCCCAGTTAGAAGAATTGGGAATGTTGTAAGTCTAGTAAGTTTAGTTGGATTACTATTTTTATATTTTAAATTTAAAAATGAAAAGTAGATATTTAATTTTCTTGGCATTAATAGTTTTTTTGGGAGCCGTTTTACGACTTTCACTTTTGACAAAATTTCCACCGAGCTTAAACTGGGATGAAATAAGCCATGGCTATAATGCTTACTCGATTTTAAAAACAGGTCATGATGAATGGGGACAGTTACTTCCTTTAACTAACTTTAGAGCTTATGGGGATTATCCACTGCCGCTTAACCTTTATTTAACTATTCCTTTTATTGCTACATTTGGATTAAACGAATTTGCAATTAGATTACCTCACGCGATTCTTGGGATATTTACAATTCTAGCAACATACTATTTAGTTTTAGCTCTTACCAAAAAGCCTTGGACGGCGCTTCTTGCCAGTTTACTAATTGCCATTGAACCATGGACTTTATTTACTTCGCGCTTCGTCGTCCAATCAAACCTTTCTGTCTTTTTCTTAATCGCAGGAATGGCTACATTTTTTAATCGTGAGAAACATAAATGGTTGGCTCCGATCTCATTTTTATTTTTAGGATTAACACTTTTTAGTTATCACTCGACGAGAATTTTTCTACCAATATTTTTATTGGCACTGGTATTAATTTACAAAAAATTCAAATATTTAGTTTTAGTTTTTTTGGCAATAGGTTTAATTTTACTTCCAAGCGCTAGGGCCCGTTCAAGTGTTGTGTTTATTATTGATCAAGGCGCCGTTAATAGAATTGAAGAAGCCAGGAATAACTCGAAGCTACCTAGTTTTCTCACTAAAGTTATTTACAATAAACCTGTATATTTAGCTGAAAAATTTGCAGAGAATTATATTGGTTATTTTTCGCCGCAATTTTTGTTCCTAAAAGGCGGAACTCAATATCAATTTAGTCTTCCAGACTTTGGACTTCTTTACCTAGTTAATTTGCCATTCTTTTACATTGGGTTAGTTATTTTAGTTAAGAAGAGCATTAAGGATAAGGATTATAGATTAGTCTTGGTTTGGTTACTTCTGGCTCCAATTCCGGCAAGTATTACTCAGGAAAAGTTCGCAGTTTTAAGATCAACTACAATGTTACCAATTCCAGAACTACTCTCAGCAATAGGTTTTTTTGCTGTTTTTGATTGGCTAAGAAAAAGAAAAAAGATGTCGATGATGGCTGGGGAAATGGTTATTGTATATCTTATTTTACTTTGGGGAGGACTGGAGACTTACGGCACAAAATATATTTTAGATTATCCTAAAAATTACTCTTGGGCTTGGCAATATGGCTATAAAGAAGCAGTGAACTTTGTAAAAGATAATTATAGTAAATATGACAAAATTATAGTTACAAAAAAGTATGGTGAACCACACGAATTTTTCCTTTTTTATCTACAGTACGATCCAGCCAAGTACAGAACTGATCCAAATTTGAATCGCTTTTATCAATCAAATTGGTACTGGGTTGATGGATTTGATAAGTTTTATTTTGTAAATGACTGGCAAATTCCGAAGTCTGGAAAGTTATTTGTTCAAGAAAGCAAAAGAACAGTCGATTGTAGCCAAATCAAATGCTTATTAATTACAAGTCCAGGTAATTCTCCTGCAGGCTGGAAGAAAGTAAATACAATAAACTTTCTAGACGGCTCAGTAGCCTTTGAAGTGTATGAAAATTAAGTTTGTGACGGCTCTTGATCTTTGTGGTATATTGATAATATAGATAGATTAGTGGAATATTTCGATGCACTTTGATATACTTGTTTAGAACCTAATTCCTTGAATTCTGGATTCTTGCGGAGTTGACATGCAGAAAATCGGCTCTACTGCGGGATACTACTAGACCAATTTTATTGGTATCGAACGTATTACGATGAAGGATTGTCGCCCTTCCAGCTCCACAAGAGTTCATAATTTTTGAGATAATTTTCTTTTCTAATTCTAAAAGCAGTTACTAAGTAGTTCATGCCAGCCTCACCATTTTCTGGATTGTTTTCTTTAGTTCGTTCTATGCAACATAGATATGTGAAACCTTGGATAGTTTTAAGAAAACACAACTCGGCTCGTTTCTCTTTTTTATTTTTATAAATATGTTCGGGAAACTTTACTATTGTTTCCATATGCCTAAGGATGCACTCGAATTCTTCAGCTGGTTTTTTGTCATATAGGTGTTTTATTGATTTGGTAGTTATATATACTTTCAATGTCGAGAAGTCGACTTCTTTTGCCACTAAACGAGTAAGTTCACAAAAACATATAGTCAATTCCGGCACTATGGATTTTTCAGGAGTACCTTTTATATGTTCTTTAAATATTTTTGAAATACTTTTCATGTCTAATTATATAATGATGAGCAAAGTTGGTGAATTATCAGCCTTTGAAATGTATGAAAATTAGTAGATTCTAGAGCTTCAAATAGAATATACTTAGCTTAGAATGAAGGGAAAATGGCTTCTAATTGCGATCTTGGTTTTAGCTTTTGTTTTACGGATTTATAAGCTTGGTAGTGTCCCGCCTCACTTAACTTCTGATGAAGCAGCTCTTGGATATAACGCATATTCGATTTTAAAGACAGGTAGAGATGAATATGGTAAATTCTTACCAATTATTTTTAAGTCTTTTGGAGATTATAAACCAGGGCTTTATATATATTCAGCTATTCCTGCTATAGCAATACTTGGGCTTAATGAATTTAGTGTGAGGCTCCCGAGTGCAATAGCCGGAGTAATCACAGTCTATCTAATTTATTTAATAGTAGGAGAATTATTCAAAAACCAAAAACTTCAAATCACTGCTGCTTTGATAGCTACGATTTGTCCCTGGCTAATTTATTTCTCAAGAGGTGCTTGGGAAGTTAATTTGTCTTTAACCTTAACTTTGGGAGGAATTTATTTCTTTTTTAAGTCGTTAAAAAAATCTAAATATCTTGTTTTCAGTGCATTGTGTTTTGCATTAACTTTAATTGCCTACCAAGGAGCAAAATTATCTACCGGAATAGTTATATTAATCCTCACTATCCTTTACTGGAAACAAATTATAAAGTTTGATCGCAAAAAACTAATAACTGCAGTAATTGTTGGGTTTGTTGTTACCTTACCAATTTTGATAAGTTTGTTTACCGGTAAAACTGGAAGGTTAAAAGTTTTTAGTGTATTTTCATATCCAAGACCAAAGGAATATTTGCAAAGCTTTTTAGATGAGGGAAATGAAAAGATTGGGAGTATATCTTATTATTTATTCCATAGTGAAAATGTAAATTTCCTAAGAGGCGTATTAGGCCGTTACTTTAATCATTTTTCAGTGAGATTTCTTTTCTTCGAGGGTGATTGGGCTAATCCAAGGCATTCCGCACCAAACCAGGGAATGTTACTCCTGGGAGATATGGCTTTGATAGTAGTTGGGATTATAGCTTTTGTAAAAACAAAACTCAGTAGAGAATCCCTATTTGTTTGGTTATGGCTCCTTTTAGCCCCTCTGCCGTCAATTTTATCCCGTGACCAAGTTCATGCCGTAAGGTCTTTTAATATGGTTATACCGATTGTGATAATTCTTTCTTATGGACTACTGTTTCTCTATAAAAACAAAAAACTATTTACAGGCTTTGTGATTATTTATGCCGTTAGTTTTATTTATTTCTTGGATGCTTATTTTATTCATCTTCCTATTCATAATTCACAATTCTGGGAATATGGTTATAAACAAATCGTAGAGACGGTTACCGCGATTCAGAATAATTATAAAACAATTAAAATTGAGCAATCTTATGCTCAGCCTTATATTTATTTCCTTTTCTACCAAAAATATGACCCAGCCAAATATCAGAAAGTTGCTAATCTTAAAGAAAATCCCTATGGAGACGTGGGGCAAGTTGAAAAACTGGATAATATTGAGTTTGTTGGTATTGATTGGTCCCGCGATCGTGGAGACCACGGGGAATTGGTCGTGGCTGACATTAAAGTTATTCCTCCACTTGATTCAGACGACCCTAAACAATTTAAGTTGATAAACGAAATAAAATATCTAGATAATAAAAATACAGCCTTTCGTGTACTAGAAATAAGATGAAGAAATTAATATTAATTGCAATTATTGTTCTGGCTTTTGTTTTGAGGTTTTATCATCTTGATTCATACCCAGTACTAAATGCTGATGAAGCAGCAATTGGATATAATGCCTATTCTTTAATCCAAACTGGCAAAGATGAGCATGGGCATGCTTGGCCTATTCATTTTCAATCTTTTAATGATTATAAGCCTGGATTGTATTTCTATTTGGTTTTACCGTTTGTTAAAATATTGGGATTAAATGAACTCGCAGTAAGACTTCCAAGTGCGATATTGAGTGTAGCAACAGTTTTGATAATCTATCTTCTTATAAAAGAGCTGTTTAAAAAAGACAATATGGCTTTAGCGTCTGCCTTATTTTTAGCAATCTCCCCATGGCATATTCATTTCTCCCGTGGAGGTTGGGAAGTTAATACAGCGACATTTTTTATAACCACGGGTATTTGGCTATTTATAAAGAGTATTAATAGTAATTTCAAAAGAAAATATTTGATTTTAAGCGTTCTTGCTTTTGTAGCTTCACTTTACACTTATCATGCAGCTCGTGTTATTGTTCCACTTTTGGGAATCGGCCTTTTTGTAATTTACCGGAAAAATCTTATTAAAAATTTAAAACCAACTTTGATTGCAGCAGCAATTGGATTAATTTTACTGATACCACTTCTTATTGATTTTACCAAAGGTGGAGTTTTATCTCGCGCTGCTGGAGTGGGTTTGTTCGCAGATCCTGGACCTCGCTCTCGTGTTGAGGAACAAAGAGGAGAACATGGAAATATAACTAGTATCCTGGCCAAATCACTTCACAATAAAGCTGTTAATTATAGTTTGGCATTTTTTGAGAATTGGGGGAAGCATTATTGGGGTGAGTTTTTATTTTTGTCAGGGGATGAAGTACAGAGAAACAAAGTTCCCGAGACCGGAGAAATGTATTTGTTTGACGTAATTTTGTTACCTATTGGAATTATCCTACTTATTAAAGGCTATAAAAAGGAGCGGGATGGAGTGATTATCTTGTGGCTAGTTATTGCACCAGTTGCTTCAGCTCTTACCTTTCAGGCGCCTGGCGCTTTAAGGGCCGAAAATATGGTTATTCCATTAACGATTATAAGTGCAGTTGGATTAATTACTATTATTGAAGTAATTAGTGAGCGAAAATATAGAAATGTCATTTTTGGTATTTTGTTTTTAGTTATTTCTTGGCAATTTGCAAGGTACCTACATATGTATTATGTTCATATGTCTAAAGAATACCCATATTCCTCTCAGTATGGTGTAAAAGAATTAGTAAATTATGTTTCCCAGCATGAAGAGAAATACAAAAAGATTTTGGTAACTGACAGGTACGATCAGCCTTATATTTTATTTTTATTCTATACGAAGTATGATCCTGCTAAGTTTCAAAGTGATCACCAGTTAACTCCGCGTGATCAATTTGGTTTCTCAACTGTAAATCATTTTGGTAGATATTATTTTACCAGTATAAAGTTTGATGAAGCTAAGCCAGACAATTCAAATAGTTTAATTGTTGGCACCAATGGGGAAATTCCCAAAGAGGCAAACATAGTAAAAGATATTTACGGCACAAATGGATTTTTATATTTTAGAGTTGTAGCTAATTAATATGAAACTTTCTGTTGTTTTAGCAGTTCGAAATGAAGAAGTCAATTTGGCAAGATGCTTGGAATCTATAAAACATATTGCCTCTGAGATTGTAATTGTAGATGAATATTCTACAGATAATACAATTAGCATCGCAAAAAAATATGGAGCAAGAGTTTATAAAGAGCCTCACCATGCCATCTTTCATATAACAAAACAAAAGGCACTGAATTACGCTAAAAGTGAATGGATATTGCAGTTGGATGCAGACGAAGTAGTTACGCCAAGCTTGGGAAGAGAAATAATAGATGTTATAAACGGCAAAAGTGTAAAGATAGATTTAAAAAAAGAAGCTTTATTTAGAAGACATCAAAGGGTAGTTGAAATGCGAGATGGAAGAATAGGTAAAAGAACTGGCGAAGTGGTGGCTTATTTCATACCTAGGGTTAATATGTTTTTAGGGAAACCACTAATTCATGCTGGTGTTTACCCTGATGCCGTTATTAGACTAGTTAAAAACGGAAAAGCTCATTTCCCTGCAAAAAGCGTTCATGAACAAATCGAGATTGAAGGGGAAGTTGGATGGCTAAATAGTAATCTTGAACATTATGATTCTCCAACTTTAACAAGATACATCGATAGAGCTAATAGATATACCAGCCTTACGGCTAAAGAATTTGAACAAAAAAATGTTGGAAAAAATTTACTCGGTATATTTTATTACTCAGTTATCAAGCCAAGTATCGTTTTTTTGAAATTATACTTTCGTCATAAGGGCTATTTAGATGGCATGAGAGGTTTTTTGTGGTCATATTTCTCGGCTATGCACTATTCAATTGCTTATTTTAAATATTACACTGGAGGATACGAATGAGAGTTGCCATAGATAATGGACCATTGAGTTCTGGTCATTCAGTGAGGGGAGTGGGAGCATATACGCGCGAACTTATTAATGCACTTGGTTCTCAAGCTGAGGCAGTTGATTTTGCAAAAACTGATTTATCTGACTACGATATTTTACACTATCCTTATTTTAATCCTTTTATTGTTACACTTCCTTTTAGAAAGACTGCAAAAATCGTTGTGACTATTCACGATCTTATTCCTTTACTCTATCCCACTCATTATGTCCCTGGCATTAAGGGAGATATTAAGTATTTTGTGAATAAAATATTAATTAAAAAAGTTGATGCAATCATTACCGATACGGAGACTTCAAAAAAAGACATTGTGAGATTTTTAAGTGTGCCTTATGAAAAAGTGCATGTAGTTTATCTAGCTCCGAGAAAGATATTCAAGAAAATAGTAGATAAAAAGATGCTCAAATCAATTCAAGAGAAATACAATTTACCTAAAGAATTTGTGTTATATGTTGGGGACATTAATTACAATAAAAATATTCCAGGTTTAATTAATGCGGCTAGAATTGCCAAAATGCCATTAGTGATTGTAGGAAAACAAGCTGTTGAAATTGAAGATTTGGCTCGCGATATGAAATCAATTAGTGGCGTTCGGGATTTTATAAGGTTTTTACTGGGTAAGCCTCACCCAGAATTAAAACATTACCAAGAGATTGTGAAAAGTTTAGAAAATAACACTGATGTTTTTAGATTAGGTTATGTTAGTGATGAGGACTTGGTTGCGATCTACAATCTGTCTTCAATTTATTGTCAACCATCTTTTTATGAAGGATTTGGTCTTCCCGTCCTTGAGGCAGTTACTTGTGGAAGTAAAGTTGTCGCATCAAGAACACAAGCTTTGGTAGAAGTCTTGGGTAATGCGTCTATTTATTTTGATCCCAAAAGCCCAGATGAGATTGCGCGTGCGCTTAAGATTAATACTAAAAACGGCAAACTACCAAGAGAATATTCGTGGACTAAAACTGCCAAAGAAACAATGGATGTTTATAAATCTATATGAAGAAAGATATTATAAATTCCATTCTGACTTTTATTACTTGGAGAGTCTTAATTTTAGTCTTTGCCATAATTGGAGTTTTGTATTTACCTTTAAATGGTCATGATTTCTTGGGAGGCGGAATAAAAAATTACTTAATAGACCCATTGTTTTGGGGCCATGCTAATTTTGATGGAGAGCATTATATTTCCGTTGCCATTCATGGATATAAATTTTTAGAGCAGGCGTTCTTTCCAATATACCCATTATTAATTCGTTTTATAGGACACCTTACTGATATGGCGCCTAGTTATTTGGTTTGGGCGGGACTATTTATTTCAAGTGTTTCTTTCGTTATCGCTCTTCACATACTACGCAAACTTGTCTCAATAGATTATCCTGCAAAAATTGTTAACCTGACAATTGTTTTACTTCTTTTGTATCCAACATCTTTTTATTTCGGTTTTGTATATACTGAAGCAATTTTTTTTCTGGTTAGCATCTTAGCTTTTTATTTTGCACGGAAAGGTAATTGGTTTTTGGCAGCAGTATTTGGTGGAATTTCATCGGCAGTTAGAATTTATGGAATATTATTATTGCCAGCATCTTTATTAGAGGTTTGGCAGCAAAAAAAAGATTTAAAAAAGGCATGGTGGATTTTCTTGGTGCCAGTTGGTCTATTAATATACATGGCTTACCAGTGGAAGGTGTTTGGAGATCCACTTTCTTTTTATCATCTGCAACTCTTGGTTGGTCCTCAACATCAAAGTGGAATTGTGATTTTACCTCGTGTTTTCTGGAGATATATAAAAATTTTAGTGACAGTGGATAGAAGTAACCCCTTATATCAGACTGAGATATTAGAATTTCTTACGGGAATTGTTTTTACAATATTGCCTATTTTGGGTTTTTTAAAAAAGGTACGCTGGTCATATTTAATTTATTTAGTGTCTGGCTTTTTAATGCCAAGCATCCAAGGAAGTTTTTCTTCAGTTCCAAGATATGTTCTAGTGCTCTTTCCAGGATTTATCATAATGGCATTACTACTAGACAAATTGCCAAAGTGGAGCCAGTTTGTGATATTCTTCATTTTAGGCTTTTTCTTAGCCTTAGAAACAGCTCTTTTTATTAGAGGATATTGGATAGCATGAAAGCAAAGATAATTTCTATTATTTCTCACCCAGTAATTTCTGGAAGCGCCATCCTAGTGGTTGGTGGTATGAGCGCGAATGTTATCAATCTTATCTACCAGGTATTAATGGCAAGAATACTAAAGCCAGCTTTGTATGGAGAACTTTTGAGTCTTTATTCTATTTTATATATTTTGAGTATTGTTCCACTTTCCACGAGCGTTTCCATTGTGAAGTTTATTTCATCTACTCATGACCCAAAGGAGCGTCTAAAGGTTTATCTTGCTATTAAAAAACTAGTTTTTTGGATTGCTGTTATTTTATCTATTGTTGTGATTGCTTTGTCTTATCCGATTGCACAATTTCTCCATATACCAGATGTAATAGGGGTTATTTTTACAGCAGGGGTACTTTTCTTTAGTTTGATCACCCTTGTTAATCAAGCAGCAAGTCAGGGAATTTTAAGATTTATGGGGGTAGTGGTTCCGAATTTTGTATCGAGCGCGACTAAATTAATTTTAGGAATAATTCTATTCTACTTGGGATTTTCTGTTGGAGGAGTTATGTTTGCTGTTGTAATTGGAGTGGCAGCTGCATATCTAATTTCTATTTTTTATGTCAAAGACAGATTTAAAGGAACAACTACTAAGAAGTACGATTTAACAAAATTTTTTAAGTATTCTGCCCCAGTACTTCTGCAAGCTCTGGCGTTTACATCTTTCTTTACAACAGATGTAATTCTTGTAAAACATTTTTTCAATTCAACTGATGCTGGAATTTATGGCGTTTTATCAACACTTGGCAAAATTGTATTTTTTGCAGCATCGCCAGTGGCTTCTGCAATGTTCCCTTTTGTATCGGGAAAGAAAGCAAAAGGGGAGAAGTATTTTAATGTTTTAATCGGAACTCTTCTTGCAACGGGGATAATGTCAGTTGGAATAGTTGGACTATATTATCTATTCCCGGGACTTATTATAAAAGTTTTATATGGAGCAGATTATCTAGCGGCAGGAAACTATTTGGTCTGGATGGGATTATTTATAGCATTTTATACAATGTCGAGCTTTTTAATTAAATTCTTTCTTTTAGTTGATAAGACTTGGACAATTTCACTCCCATTATTTTTTGCAGTCCTACAGATTATTGGAATCTGGTTTTATCATGGTTCACTCCTGACTGTTATTCAAATTTCTTTAGCACTAAGCCTTGCCCTTTTCATCCTTCTTCTGGGGTATTTGGTATATAATCGAGCTGAACATGTCTAATTTATTATCAATAGTTGTTCCGGCCTACCGACAAGAACATACCATTAAAAAAGACTTGGAAGATGTTGATCGCATCATGAGGCGAGGACTTCCTTTAGAATTTAATTATGAAATTATTTGTGTAGTAGATGGAGTAATTGATAATACTCTTAAAGAAGCTAAAAAAGTTAAGTCTTCAAAGGTACGTGTTTTGTCTTATCCGAAAAACAAAGGTAAAGGATACGCAGTTAGGTATGGAATGAAACATGCAAAAGGGAATTTTGTATCATTTTTGGATGCTGGACGGGATATCAGTCCCAAAGGAGTGATGATGCTTATGAGCCATATGGAGTGGTATAACGCTGATATTATTGTTGGATCAAAGCGTCACCCTGTTTCCCAGGTTAATTATCCACCACTAAGGCATTTATTTAGTATTGGTTACCATTTTGGCGTAAAAGTTCTTTTTGGTTTGCCTCTGACTGATACACAAAGTGGAATAAAAATCTTTAAGAAAAAAGTAATTGATAAAATTCTGCCAAGACTTCTAGTTAAACGATATGCGATGGACATAGAAATGCTAGCGGTCGCAAAATATCTGGGCTTTAATCGAATTTATGAAGGACCCATTGAGGTTCATTTTGACAAGCGAACCAGTAATATTCGTTGGTCAACAGCAATTAAAATGCTTTGGGATACATTGGCTGTTTTTTATAGACTACATATCTTGCATTATTATGATGATGCAAATAAAAATAATTGGTTATCTGAATAGTTTATGAATATATTAGTATTTTCTTGGCGTGACCCAAAACATCCTTTATCGGGGGGAGCAGAACAGGTAATGCATGAACATATGAAAGGTTGGGTGGAAAGTGGCCACAAGATAACTTTGTTTTCTTCTTATGTTAATGGTTTACCTAAAGAAGAAGTATTAGATGGAATAAAAATTATTAGATCTGGAAAACAATTAGTTGGTGTTCAAATAAATGCGTTCTTTTGGTATCTATTTAGGGAACATGACAAATTTGATTTAGTTGTTGACCAATTTCATGGGCTTCCATTTTTCACTCCAATTTATGTAAGAATTCCTAAATTAGCAGTAATTCAGGAGGTAACTGGAAATGTGTGGTTTTTAAATCACCTCCCTAAACCATTTAATTGGATAATTGGATTAGCTGGTTATGTTACTGAGCCAATTTATTTCTGGTTTTATAGAGGTGTGCAGTTTATGACTGGGTCTAATTCTGCTAAAGAAGATATTATTAAAATGGGAATTCCCGCTAAGAATATTCATATTATTCCTCATGGGGTAATTATTCCAAAGTTAAAGATTAGCAGAAAGAAAGAAAAAATAAAGACAATTGTATTTTTGGGAGCTCTAGCTCGTGATAAAGGTATAGAAGATGCTTTAAGAGTTTTTGCAATTTTAGACAAAAAGGGAAAATTCAATTTTTGGGTTATTGGTAAAGTGGGTAAGGATTATGATACACATCTAAATGATTTATGTAAACAATTAGGAATTTATGAAAAAGTTAAATTTTGGGGTTTTGTCAGTCAAAAGGAAAAATTTGAATTGCTTGCAAAGAGCCATGTCCTTGTAAATCCATCAGTAAGAGAAGGGTGGGGATTAGTTAATATCGAAGCAAATAGTATGGAAACTCCAGTTGTTGCATATAATTCTCCTGGGTTAGTTGATTCAGTAAAAGATGAGGTAAGCGGTGTGATTTGTAAAGAAAATACGCCACTTGAGTTGGCCTCTAATGTTGATAGAATACTCTCTAGTTCAGAAGAGTATGGAAAACTACAGATTGGTGCTCTAAAGTGGAGTAGAAATTTCACTTGGAAAAAGGCAAGGAAAGAGAGTATTGAATTGATTGAAAGTTTATGAAAACTGTAAAAGATTACTATCGCAAAAGATTTCCAAAATACGAGGTAAAACAAAAAGATATGATATGGCAAATATTATGCCATGATTTTTTTCAGGACTTTGTAGGAGAGAATGATGTTGTAATGGATATTGGAGCTGGATATTGTGAGTTTATAAATAATATAAAGTGTAAAAGTAAAATTGCAGTTGACATTAATCCTGATACTAGAAAATTTGCGAATAAGGATGTAAAGATTGTTAATTCTCTAGCAAACAAAATACCCTCAACATTTAATGAGAGGGTTGACAAAATTTTTATGAGTAATTTTCTTGAGCATCTGGCTACTAAAGAGGAAGTAATTGAAACACTAGACAGATGCCATAGTTTACTTAAGAGAAAGGGAAAGATCATGATACTTCAACCAAACATTTCCTTGATTGGTAATAAGTATTGGGATTTTATAGACCATAAAGTAGCTCTAAATGAGCTAAGTGTTATAGAAGCAATGAAAATTGTAGGATTTGATGTTGAACTTAGTATCGAGAGATTCTTACCCTATACAACTAAAAGTAAACTTCCTCAGTTGCCATTTTTTGTGCGAGCATATCTCATGATTCCACCAAGGTTTCGTCCAATGGCTGCTCAAAGCTTCTTTGTGGGAATCAAAAACTGAAATGAGTACGCTAAATATTGTAATTCCTGCAAGAAATGAAGAGGAGGTAATTCTAAAGACTCTTGAGAACTTGAAGAAAAATGTGAAGTCTCCATATAAAGTTATTGTTGTTAATGATAAGTCTAAGGATAGAACTGAGAATTTAGTAAGAACATACATGAAGAAAAATAGGAATATAATTTTATTAAATAATGAAACTAGGAAGTCTGGCTTTGGACAAGCTCTAAAATTGGGAACCAAGAAAATAAAGTCGGGAAATGTAATTTATGTGATGGCAGATCTTTGTGATGATCCACGAACAATTAACAAAATGGTTCAAAAAATGGAAGAAGGGTGGGATATAGTTTGTGGTTCAAGATATATGAAAGGCGGAAAAAAGAAAGAGAATAATAATAAGCTCCAAGGTTTTCTCTCTCACATCGTTAATTTTTCTTTATATTATTTCTTAAGAATTCCAACGAAAGATACAAGCAATGCATTCAAAATTTATAGAAGGGATATTCTCAATAAAGTAAGATTTAATACGAATAGTGGTGTCGAAGCATCAATGGAAATTTTGGGACAAGCATACTTTAATAATGCAAAAATTACTGAGATTCCAACAATTTGGACTGGCCGGAAATTTGGAGTATCTAAATTTAAAATGGTTAAAAGAGCCCCTAAGTACTGGAAAATTTACAGATGGATATTTTTGAATAAAGTAAGAAAATCTGTCGGTATGAAACTTGTTGAATTTTATATTTGATAATTCTTTCCCACTTGTTTTTTATTTTTTTAGGTGCAATAATTTCATATGTTTAAGAAGATAGTTTTTGGAGCTCTATCATCACTTCTCATTTTTGGATCTGTAACTCCCGTTTTTGCAAAAACTGTTTATAAAGCTCCTGTTGTCGCTGCGCCTACTCCAACTCCAGTTGCTATTGTAAACTCATTTGAAATGTTTTGGCCTTTGGTGGCTGGTAAGACAATAGAGAGCAAGCTTTATAGCCTTAAGTTACTTAAAGAAAAGATTAGAGGATTTCTAATTTTCGGTAAGGCACAGAAGGCGGATTATGAAATCTTTTTGGGAATTAAGAGAATGCTTGAAGCGGAGGTTTTGATGAAAGCTAATAAAAACTTTGGATAAGGCTATCGCTAAATTCCAATCTTCTTCTGCTAATTTGGATGCTGCAAAAGCAAGTGGAGGCATTCCTCAAAATGTTAAAGATGAAATTAATACAAGAGTAAATAATCTAAAAAAGTTTGTAGGTTTCTTAATTGCGCAGAACAAAAATTACAAGGATAAGTTGCAATCCGTCTTGGATGTCCTAAATCAAATATCTTCAAAGATTTGATTCATATTTTTAATTTCGAGTAAACCTTCTTTTCTTTTCTTGTTTGCATACTCTAATATTTTTTCAAATTCTACTAGTAGAGAGTTTGTATTGTCAGCAAAATCTACTGGATGAAACCACAAATGAAATACTTTTTTCTCTTTAATCGCCTTATCTATCCCCATTTTGCATTTAGTAAATCTTAAACCGTTTGGAATAAATCTTTTAATTCCACGAGCTGAAGGAAAATAGAAAGACCCTTGAATATTTACCAAACCCCCGTTTATTTTGGGAGTATAGACTGGAGGAGTTCCGGGAAACAGGAGCTCCCACGATTTTCTATCTTTGCCACGATATGTTTTGAAATTATACTCTTTGAGTAAGTCCAGGTATTTAATTTTATTTCTTGG
>WNFM01194986.1_pt4 | contig 36400 bp, 28 predicted proteins | sample 5400271 | NCBI WGS metagenome assembly WNFM01 (sample SAMN13153352, study PRJNA577476) | soil metagenome | isolation source: 60 cm saprolite on Douglas fir-dominated hillslope | place: USA:California | collected 2013-09-17 | reverse complement strand
TAACTTTACCAAGAATGTATTCCTGACCTTAATTTGTTATACCTTACAGCTCTTTGACATTATGAAGACAAGCTAAAGGGAGTTTTGCACCAGACTCCTTTTAGTAAAATGTTATCTACCTATAGATATCTTTTCTATGACCAATAGCAAGCACGATAATTGTTTCCTCAAAAACATCAAATGTTATTCTATAATCCCCCACTCGAAACCTGTACTCGCCAAGAATAGAATTTGTGAGAGAATGGGCATACGTAAGTGGATGTCCAGAAGCAATAAAAAACTCAAGCTTACTTAGGATTTGCTGCTGAATGGACTTTGGTAGTTTTTTAAAATCCTTTACAGCCTGACTTCGGAATTCAAAGTGGTACATATCAAAGAGATACTTGTTTCTTCAGCTGAGCAAGAGAAATACCCTTTTTCTCCTCTCGGGCGTGTGTAATACGCGCAAGATAATTTGGAGATGATAGTGCCTCTAAATCTTCCACAAAATTTTCCCAAATATCATTGGGTATTAAAACTCCCAGTGGCTCGTCATTTTTAAGTACACGATAAAAGCTGGAGGTTCGTTTGGCTTCTTCAAAAAGCTTCGTGAGCCCAGCTTGCGCCTTCTGAATATTGGTAAATTTTTCATCGCTAATTAATTGTTTACTCATAACAGAATTATGACAGATTTCTGTAATTGTGTCAAGAGAATCCCTTTTCTTGCATTTTAGAGACGTTTTGACTACAATAAGCTCGCTTTATGAAAAAACTCTTGCTAAGCCTTATACTATATATAGCAATGCTTCTGGGACTACAAATATCCTTTACTCAAAGTGCGCATGCTATTGTCTCTTGCCAGGTAACCTATGGTGGCGGGCAAGTCTGTCAAGGACAAGCGCTCATGCAATTTACCTACCCAGCTCCTATTGTACAACCGGTATCCAATCCTACTCCTACGCCTCTTGCTATGCCTTTTACCCATAGACTCCCAGCAACAGGTGCAAGTGAGCTTAGCTATATCCTTATTGCATTAGCAGCAGTTGCAGGTATAGCAATCCACCTTTTCCTCTAAAAAAAGTTTGACAACAATCCCCCTCTCTGCTACACTTTCTCCACAACTAACTGCAGGACAATAACCTTCTGCCCAACTTCTGCCTTACATATGAAAAACTCAGATAACAAGCCACTTATTTCGATTTGTTTGCCAGTATACAATAATGCTTATTTTTTACCTGAATCTCTGGATAGCCTACTTACTCAAAATTATATATCCATTGAAATTATCGCAATCGATGATTTTTCCAAGGATGATTCTCTCAAAGTCCTTCGCGCATTTGCCCAGCTTGATAAACGTGTAAAAGTATATAAAAATGTTAAGCAATACGGACGGGCAATTACGTTAAATCGATGCCTGAAAAGAGCGCGGGGACAATTTATTGCTTTCATGGATGCAGAAGACATCCTATACAAAGACCGCTTTAAAAAGCAGCTGGGCTTTTTGCAAAACAATCCAAAGGTGGCGGCTGTTGGCACCCAGTGTACGTATGTAACAGAAAATGGAAAGCGGCTTGGAAAAAGTAATTTTCCGCAAGAGAGTGAACACATTTACAACAAACCTCTCCATGGAATTTCGATGCAGTTTGAGACAGTAATGATTAATAAATATCAGTTACCAAAAGATCTTTTATATTTTAATACCAAAACCGATTCTTGGCTCTACTCAGACCTTTTTGTGAAAATGCTCCCGTATGGCAACCTTACCAATTTGAGTGAAACGCTCCAATATCACCGAAAGCATACAGAAAAATTCCCTTCTTTGATTAAACAAATTCCGAATTTGCTTCGTGTCTGGCTCACCTATATTGCCGAACACGATTACACACTCTCCCCACGCTCCCTCTATGCCACTTTTTTCAAACCAATCCTCGGTACCCCAACCCACCACGCATAACTATACGTCCCCAAGTTATCCACATATTTTTTTAATATTTATTTAGCTTGGTTTGGCAGTCTTTTTTTCACCATCTTTTCTATAGGTCTTCTGATATAATCTGTTATATTTGCTATAGGTTGACAAGTGGAAAAACCAGTGTTAGAATGAAGGAAATATGACAATTATTACTTTTATCAAAGCTATTTTTGGCGTCTCTCAAAAAATCACCAGAAAGACCATAGAACAGCATCAGCATGAATTACTTATCACCCAGTGCCGGGAGCAATTTCGATACTTACTGAAGAAGAATATACAGATTCCTGTAGTATTTCTTTAGCCTGAGCTAACCGAAGGCTTTAAAATTTGCACATTTAATACATTGCAGGCATAGTGGAATATTTGAAGATGTGCGGTGACGCCAAATCTCGGGCGAGCGTTTGGCCTTGTTGAGCATCCAAGGTATTTTCTATGCAAAGCAGAAGACCAAAAAAAGAGCATCGCTTTCGTTACTTCCGATGATAAGTACGGTACGACAAGCAATGCTCTTGTAAGTTGCAATCAGTCCTTTAGGCAGGAAAACTTCTTGCAGAATTAATTAGTATCACAATAAAGAAAGGACTGTCAAGCGAAAATTATCAAGCTAAATTACTTTGATTTGCTTGTTGAGACAAGCTTTTCGAGCAATGCAATAATTCGTATTTTTTGCGATTTTAGTGATAATAGGAGGCAGGCGGCGAAGCATCTGCTGCTTGTAATGAGGTAGGAAAGTTGCGATAGTCCTCTCAATATCGCTCCGTGAGCCGTGTACGAATAGTACCCGAAGGCGAACGGTAAGATAGAGAGGAGGCAGGGTACGTAACAGTATGCATGAGCTTTATATCCTCTAATGGGGTAAGAAAGTTGGGCAGGCTTTCTTATCCCTTTAGAGTGTATAGAAAACTGTACGTACAGGCTTTTTGTCAAGGTAATCATATTCTACAAGTGTCCTGCGTGCCTCTACAATCCATAAAGGACAGCTTTTTCATATCAATTCGCCTAACTACTGCCCCATTGCACCCTTAAGCTACCTGCCGGAAGACAAGATCAGAAAAAAACAATCTCAGAGTCAGAGATACTAACCAGCGTATCAACAAAAAAGACATTTGCTTTTTTGAAAAACTTTTTTAAAGAATAACTCAAAAAAACATTGATATTTTTTACAAATTCTGGATACAAGAAAAGTAATGTATTTGTAAGTTTTTGCCTAACCCCAGTGTCGTACTGCTGCCTCAGTAGAAAATGGGTAAAACTTCCTTACGTACTATCCCTTGAAGCATTTTTATAAGAGGACTTTCCAGTTAAGGACCATTCAATTTTTCGCAGAGACTGATAGAGAGCAAACCCATGATATCTCCTTACGGAACAATGACAAAAAATTCAAATAATTGTCTTATTGCTAAGAAAAGAGAGGATTGTTTTTTCTGCTGAGATTTCTTGTGGAGTGTTTTTTTCTTTGCCATATACATAGTGTGAAATACCCTGCTCCCTAAGTCAACGTTTCAGAAAATATGTATATAATTGCATACTATTATATATAATTGCATATTGTAAAACTATGAAAATATGTATATACTATCTTTGACGATAGATGATTGAAGATAGTTTATAGGTTTAGACTGTAGAAGATTGTCGATGGATTTCTATTCTCTACTTTCTATTTTCAACAACTATTTTCCATATTCTATTTTTAACCGTCTAGAAATGTATGGATACACTTCTCTCTGTCAGACAAGCAGCATTTATTTTAAAAGTCCACCAGCTGACTATTCGGCGGTATATTAAAGAAGGACGACTAAAAGCAATAAAGGCAGCCGGAAATATTAGAATTAAAGAAAAGGATTTTCAAGAATTTCATAAAGAACTTTCTGTCTCTTCTCCCCAACAAAGTATTATCTTAAAAGCAAAAAAATATTCCTTGTCCAAACCATTTACAACAGAAGATCCATTTTTACGATTGCAAGGACGGGGGGCCTCGCTCTCCTGAGCGAGAAAGATTTACACAGATTTACGAATCAAACATACACAAACCATTTATGGAACTGATTTACGCTGACACTACCTACAGACTGAGAAAGGCAATTTTTGCTGTCTATAACACTTTGGGCTTTGGGCATAAAGAAGAAGTCTACCAAAAAGCATTGGCAAAAGAATTCACCTTATTAGATATCTCCTTTAGCAGAGAAAAAACATTGCAAGTAATGTATAAAAATGAACCAGTAGGTGCATATCGACCTGACTTCATTATTAACGATTTGATTATTCTAGAACTCAAGGCAGTTGATTTTATGCCAAAAGTATTCGAAACACAATTACTTCACTACCTCAAGTCAACAGGCTTTCTCTTAGGCTTACTCGTTAATTTTGGTGGATCAAAACTTTATATTAAAAGAGTTATCTGGACTAACCCAGACAAATCATTATCTGTGTAGATCCGATAGAAATCCGTGCAAATCATCAATTTATGCAATCTCGAAAGGTTTTCTTAGCAGAAGATGTACTTGTTGCTTTTATAGACCGGGCACATCCCAAACATTTACATGCAACAGCGTTTTTTCGCTATTTTGCGCAAGAACACTATTTTCTATATACAAATAGTGAGATAGTTATAGAAGTGCATAAGAAAATATCAAAAGATATCAGTAGTGCATTGGCAAAAGAATTTCTTAAAGCACTTACCTTTAGTGCCATCACCATACTCTCCCCTGAAGAAAACGAGTTAAAAAGCGCTATCCGGGTACTCCTCTCTTCGATCTCAGAGACGACACTTGAGGAAACACTCATGTTGGTGATGGCAGATAAAAGAAGCATTCAAATCATTTGCACATTCTCCTACATCCGCTTACTCTTTGGAGTTGAAACATTCTACTTACCAGTGTAGAGAGTATTTACTTCGTCGGGACCGGGGTTAGTGTAGGATAGACAATTATCTGTGTTGGAATTACTGTAGGTATTTGTGCCGATGGACTTACAGGCGCTTGTGGAGCTGGTGTTGGATTTTGGGAAATATTCACCGGCGCGACATCGATAATAACATTTTTCCCCGGGTCAAAAAGAATTGCTTTTTTTGCTTTTACATAAATAAGGACTTTAAAACCATTCTTTGCATTTTTAAAGAAAGGTTGATCTTTTAATTTTGATGCATCGGTGACAGTGGCAATAGTTGGTTGTTCGTCTGTTGGTAACATCATCAGTTTGCCGACTTGAGAAACAAGTTGGGATGTTTCTTTTTGTACGGAAATATTTGGATTTTTTAAAATATTATTCAGTCTATTATATTGGGTGTAATAGTACACTCCGGCAACAAGTGCTGCTATTGCAACAACTCCCAAAACGCCAGGAATAATTTTATTAGATCGAAGAAAGTCCATATTCATCAGGTAGAATTTATAGTACTCAAAGCACGTCGAGCTGTCAAGAGGGCAAAGTCTTACCACCTATGCATTGCATAAGCAACACCTATGCACTTGCAGGCTACAAGCCTTCCAAATGAGCAATCCTTGGAAGTCCTCGTGCAACTCCTCCTCTTGCCTCTTAGGAGCATAATTTGTTATAGTCAGAGAGTGAAAAGATTCATCGTTGTTGCTCTTATTTTCTTTGTCTTAGGAGCACTCATAAGCTTTCTTCTTTTTCCAAAAAGCACTTCCCTTTCTTTATACCAAGCTCCTCTGTCAAATTCTTCCAGCCAACAATATCCTCTTCTTTCCCCACGCATTTTTACCACAACTCAAAATGATTTACTTATCAATTTTGTTGGCTTGCGGAGTCAACTCAGAGAGTATACAACAAAAATCCAAGAGCCGTTAGGGTTTTATTTTGAATGCTTACCATCCAACCAGACGACTTAGATAGTAAATTTGGTACCCTTTGGAAAGTTAGCGAAAGAGTCTTCCCAAGAGCTTCTGCGGACATGACAAAATCACATTTCGACCACAAAATATCTCAAACAATCCCAAACACTATCAAAGTATCTCATAAAATTGATGACGATTACGTCCGAACGGCAAATAAAATTAACCCTATGATGTAGGTTTTTGTGGCTCTGGAGTAGAAGGGGTAGGAGTTGGCTGTACTGGAGCAGACACAGGCAATTGCGGCTGGGGTGCTTGCGGTTGTTGTACAGGCACTTGCGAGATTGCCTCTACTACTTGTTGTGGCGCTTGTAGAGATGTTTCTGGTGGCGCTACCTGACTTACTGGCTCTGAAATAGGTTGAGCGGTAGGAGATGCTTCTACGTGTACTGTAGGCACTTCATTTCGTGTATATCCAGCCAAAATATCCTTCACCATTTCAGATACTTGCTTTGGGTCATGTTCGCTTTTGATAATATATTTCACTGCACCTTTTGACAGTGCTGCCTCTGCGTCTTGTTGGCCTGCTAAATTGGTCAACATAATAATAGGGATTGATTTTGTTGCGGGGTCTGCTTTGACTTTTTCCAAAACCTGTAACCCATTCATTTTGGGCATCATAATATCCAGGAGTACGAGCGTAGGTTTTTCTGTAAGTATTTTGGCCAATCCATCTTCCCCATCATGTGCCATGACAACTTCATACTTCTCAAAGGCAAAAATCCTTTCATACATCCGGGACATCAATGGATCGTCTTCAACAATAAGTATTTTCGTCATACACAATAATACTACACTAATTATGCAAGATTATTTAAAAAATACAATACCCACTATTGCAAAATTTCAGGCAAGTCTGTTTTCTCTATTGCTGGGGTAAGCGCTTTGAGGGCATCTTTACACAGTTCGACAGAAGCCCTGCCAAAGAGATTTTCGTATGCTTTTGTCAAATCTTCCAGCACATCCTTTGTATTTCGCGTAGTGGTAATAGACGCAAGATCCTCTGATACATGTACCCCACTAACCTTATTTGCCAAAACAACAGCAAATGGGCCAATGATATTTTTTTGTGACTTGATAATAGCCCTGAGAATATCGTTTGTATCCATATTAGTCCATATGTTCTCCAAAAATGTGCATTTCCCAATCAGTAAGCGACATAGAAGAAAGCGCACGCGGATTGCTTGTGCTATTTTTCGGAACAGCATTTTTTGCAAGCGTAAAGTATGGTGCAGCAACCAATGCAGACCCTACTTCTCCCCATCCAACATACATGGTTTTTAGACCTGTCAAAATTTCTATGTATTCTATCCCTTGTGTCTCCCCAATTCGCGCAACACTTTCGGCTGCATTACGAATAAGATTTTTCTTAACCGAATTCTCGTCACTTTCCACATAGCCAACGTCCTCCATAAGAAGACATGCCTCTTTTGCCCTGTCTTCCGGTATCCCAACACTCATCGAGCAATACAGATAACGCAGGCCTTCGTGCTCGATTGATTTTGTTGCACATGGAACATGCTCACCAGGCATGAATGGAAATCTTTTGTTTTCCAATGTGCCAAACAATGCTTTTGTCGCATGAAGCAAAGGGTCTAATGAATAGAGCGGAATCACACGTCCATTGTGCACTATTTTTTCAGGCCCGGACTCATGGGGCATATGGACATTTGGATGCTTTGCCAAATCATACCCCCAAATAAGCCCCATTGGCCCGCAGAAAGAAGAGACAGTAACCATATTAATTTGGCCAATATTTGTACCTTTTACTTCTGCTTTATCAAATGCAACAATTCTATCTAAAAGAGGCGCTTCGACTTGAGAGGTAATTTTTGTTTTCCCAACACCCAAAACAAGACCTAAAAGATATCCATTCCCCACAGAGCCTGGATTGCCATAGCCTCCACAATAGTTGTCATGCACTGCCATAGGTATTTGTAGGGAATTTTTCATAATAGATTAACAACAAGCTGCATAGGGTGTCCCCCGTCTGCCGCATTGATTAAAACATCCCGGGCGAATCCACGTCTTTTCCCACCTTGGTAATAATTGCTTACCTCAAATGTCAAACCAAAAGAATGAGTAGCACCAAGGCTCCGAGCAGCATTTCTTACACTTGCATGAAGCTTCCCCCATTTACTCCCATTTTCCTTTCCAGCTCTTTCTGCAATTATTGCTCCTTCATGTTCAAAAAGGATAGGGAAAGGACTTGTAGCAAGTACACGAAGAGTTTGTTCTCGTTGACCGGGTGTAAGGTATGATACATTATCAATTATTTCAGACAGTAAAGCTGGAGTAGATATAACAATCCCAGTCAGAAATCCACACACATCATACTCATTGTCCCCCCAATAACTCACAATTGGTTGTTTTTCCTGAGCTGGAGTTAAATCCACAACAAACCGTTTCAAAACTCTCTCTGATGTATAATATGGTTTGTATCCACCACTTTTCTGCGCAACTTGAGTAAGTAACTCATTTTTTTTCTCTTCATTCAATTCCTCTGCCCATTGGAGTAAGGATAGGAGTTGTCGTGTTGTATATGTTTTTTGCACTCCTATATCACACAAAACAGTGCTGTTTTGACAGTCTTGCAAAAAGTGCGTGGATTGTACTACATGGCTCATATATGTATCTAGTGAGATAGTTTCCCCATTTGGCGTCCCCCCTTCAAGTACCCCGAGCGCATTTCCAAAAACAATCATATAGACTTTGGCTATATCTGTTAAAAGTGTAATATGATTTTTAGGGTGTTCATTCACAAGTAATCTAACTTCATTGTTTGGTCTTACAATTTTCTCCACGTCTATTCAAACAATTTTATATCCAGATTAATAATCCCAAGACTCTCAAAATACACTGCAACAGTAAAAAGAATATCTGCAATATTGCCATTAAAATATGTATTATCTCCTGTAGTCTTGACAAAAAAGAAAATTGCAATAAAATGAACAAAAAATCCTAAAAACAATAATAATATTGTCCTTTTATATTTACCTCCCAAATATTTTCGTGAAAGCACAAAAAGCGCACCAACGAGCGTAACAATCGCTATCATTTCCACTGTGTATGCATAGTCAAAAAAAAGTTGCTCAATACTTTCCTTAGCAGTTCCGATGGCATTCCCGTGGGCTATCACAACAAGAAAAAGATAAGCAACAATACCAACAAAGCTTGTTATACCAAATCCAACAAATGATTCCTTCAAATTTCTAAAGCTAAATCTAGCACCAATAACTCTAAATAGCTCTAGGAGACCATACATCCATAATATTGGACTCCATATAAAGACAAAGTCAGCTAAAGATGGGTATGGGACTGCAGTACCTAATACGGTGTAATATGTCCACATACCAAGGGCAAATCCCCATACGACCATTCCAAGAGATAACCCAAGGATTGCTTTTCCCATCACACTTCTCCAGCCTCCCCATTGTCTTGATTTATAAAAACCAACCAAACCGCCAAAGATAGGAATGATGATAAGGGGAATTTGTGTATACAGACCAAGAGGGTGTGCTTTATAATGGCTAATGCCAATAAAAAGTATCCAGTAAAGGATACTTATACAAAAAATTATTGATAATACTTTTCTGTCTTTGGACCCAAAAAGTAATTTCATATTTTCAGCCTAAAATAAGCATAGAGTGATTTATATTCTTATGCAAGAACCATTTATGGAACAATCGGGACAGTAAAGCTAAAGGTAGTCCCTTGCCCCACAACCGATGACTCAAGGAAGATTTGCCCCCCTATTCCCTCTGCCAATAATTTTGAAATATAAAGCCCAAGCCCTGTGCCTCGTGTTGAATCCCTGGTCAATAAGCTACTCCCTGCTTGTTGGAATTTTCTGAAAAGCAATTTTTGATTCTCCTGAGGAATTCCCCCTCCTGTATCATTCACCGATATTTTCAAAAATCCACTCCCTGGCGTACCGTATATCGTGCTTTGCGAAGCACTCACCGTGATACCACCTACCTGAGTAAATTTCACTGCATTTCCAATAAGATTTACCAAAATTTCTTTTACCCTATCTCCATCTGCAAAAATCTTTGGCAATTGCTGTCCTTTATTTGCATATGTCAGGGTAAGATTTTTGTATTTAAGATTGGGCTCAAGCTCTCGAATTGCTTGTTCGATAATCTCAGAAAAATCATGGGGTTCTTTCTTAAAAACTATTTTCCCTTGTTCGAGCCTGGAAAGATCTAAGAAATCATTTACTATCTCAATAAGCCTGATACTCCCATCATAAATATCATCTATCATCTGCAACAACTCGGGGTCATTGGCAAATTTATCTTTGTAATACTCTTTTATCATCGAAGCATTTCCCCGTATGGCTGTGAGAGGCGTTCGCAGCTCATGTGAGGCAATGGAGAAAAATTCCTCTCGTGTGCGCTCCAAAATCTTGGCCTCAGTAATATTATCGATTAAAATCACAACGCCTATTACCTCGTCCGTTTGGATAATTGGTGTGATAACAATCTTTAAAAAGCTATTTTTTAATACAACCTCTTTGAGTACGATTATTTTTTTCTCATCAATACACTTTCCTATGAGAGCACGTAAGTCTGCAATTCCTGTGAGCATTGTTTCAACATCTTGCAGTGTACATGAGGTATAAATGGGAGAATTTGGGTCACTGCCGCATAAAATATCTTTTGCTGCAGCATTAATATCAAGGATACTATTATTTTTATCAACCATGATAAATCCTACAGGCAGCGAACTTATCGAAGACTGGAGTTTGGTCTGCTCTTGCACTAATTCTTTCGTTCTTTCGGTAACGAGTGCTTCTATTCGTTGTTTTTCTTCTTTGTCTTTTGTAATATCTCGCTCTATACCGACAAAAAACGCAACATTTTGATGTTCGTCTAGTATTGGAGCTATGGAAATTGAGGCATAATATACTGTGCCATTTTTTGTTTTATTTTTTATCTCACCTAAGAAAGTTTGCTTTTTGTTTTTCACCGTATCCCACAACGTTGCGTAATAATTTTTATCCATAAGCCCACCCCACAGAACGCCTACTTTTTTACCAATTGCCTCGTCTACTGTCCACCCGGTAAGCTTTTCAATCATTGGATTGGCATACAAAACAATTCCTTCACTGTCGGTAATTACCACCTGGTCTGATGCATTTTCAACTGCTTGTTTGTATTTCTTCAAGTCTTGTGCCTGATCAAGATTTTTCTTTTTTTCCTTTTCAACATCTTCCAACACATTGAGCGTTGCTTTTTTTGTATTTTCCAAAGCTATATTTTGGTCTTCAATTTGAGCCAGCCTGGCTGATAATTCTTTCGTTTTTTCGGCAATATTTTGTTCGACCGATTGGTAAACTGCCTGCAACTGCGAGGCCATCGCATTAATATTTTCCCCCAACGTGCCAAATTCATCATGAGAGGCAATTGGTATTCGTGCTAAAAAATTCCCTGATGCAATTTTTTGTACCCCTACTAAAAGCGCGTTCATTGCGCGTGCAATCAATAAGGAAATATAAAATCCTATTCCAATTACCAACAAGAAAATAACCCCTAACGTCAATAAGAAAAGGAAACGTACAGAAAGTACCCTATCATTGTTATCTGTCAACGTTGTATGAAAATCTGCATCTTCATTGCTCACAAGTTTTGCCACAAGGTCTACTGCATGCTGCTGCTGAGCCTGATACCTTGTATCAAATAAATTTGCAGCGTCCATGATATTGCCTTCTTTTGTTTTTGCAAGAATTAATAACTCCACTCCTTGTATTTTTGTCAGTGTATCTTTCAGGTCTGTAAAATTTTTCTCCTCTTGTGCGTCAGGATGTATTATAGAAAGATCAAGCTGGAGCGTATTTGACGTGGTATTATAGACTCTTTCCCATTTACTGTCCTTTGTGAGAATATATGACTTGACTGCATTGGAGAGCTGAGCCACATCAGAGTTAAGCGTAATAAAAAGAGCGCGTCTATCTCCTTGCGTATTAAGCTGCCTAAGCTGTTGATACATTGTGTTATAGGAAGAGACTAAATACACACCAAAACACAAAAGAATCATACAAATGAGGAGAAATCCACTCAATAATTTATATCTGATGGAAAGATTGTTTAAAAAATGCATAGGCAGTAGCGGGTTATTTAAATATGAATTACTGTCGTATTATTTCATCTTCAACAATACTGGTCAGGTCTTTTATAATCCCATACGCAGCATCATTACTTGCAACAGAGGTAAATTTTGCAGTACCAGCAAAGGAGATAAGCACTTTTTGCCCCTCGGGCGATTGATCCATTCCCAAAAGTATATTTTTGATTACAGCGCTTAGACGCGTGTCCAGGTCAGCTCTGGTTGCAACGAGATAACGAAGAATCTCTGGTGTTTTTCCCACAAATCGATATTGATTTATTTTATCTCCAAAGTATCCTCGTACCTCATCTTCATTTTCTGCACCTACGGGAAGCATATCATTTGCAACATCCTCAAATACCTTATCATGGACAAACATATACCCTATTTCATTTGGGGCAACAGAATCTGTGGGTTGATTTTTTTGAGTCAACGTATAGCCTAAATTAATAAGGTATGCTTTTGGCAAAAAGTATCCTGTTGTTGCAGTTGGTCCATCAACTGCCATAATTTTCCCTTTCAAGTCATTAAGGGATTGGATAGAACTCCCTGTCTTTACAAAAAAAGCAGAATGATATGTCCCAACGCCACTTTTCCACCTATCCAAAATGACTTGGGCTCCTGCTAATTTATTCACCACGTACACAGGAAATGCACTGTCAATAATAATATCAATTTTACCCTCACGCACTAATTGTGCCATTTCCGAAACAGATTTTGCTCCAACAAATTCGCCTCTTGTGTAGCTAAATCCTTGCGAGTCTAACTGTTTCACTAAATAATCAATAAAGGGCTGAAATTCTTTTGTGTCTTCTCCAAGACCTCTTTCATCGATTGTTTGCCCAACATGCAAAACATTTTTTTCAGATGGGACCTGAGTCAGAGTAGATGAAAGCGGGGTTACTGATTTACTAGACGTTTGCATATACCAATAGAGGCCAGCTCCTGCTGCAATCAAAAGAATAACTACAATAATAAATACCAAAAGAGGAGATTTGCGAGATGAAGGACTTAGGGTAGGAGACGTTGCTTCCGGCTTTGCTGCTGGACTAGCGGGAGTCGATACTTGGCTTATAGGTGTATTTTCTTCCATACTTTTAGTAAAACGTGTTTGGGATAGCTTGTCAATGACTTGAGACCTTATTTTAACTGATAACTAATCGATCGTGACACAAGATACGCAGGTACTATCGAAAGTACCAAAAGCAACACAGTTACAATAAAAGTAAGCTGAATACTTCTTCCCGCTGCTTGTAAGACGCTTGTTTGGAGTGATCCGACAAAAAGCATACCTACAGGAGTATTCTTCATGTCTTTTAATGGAAGAAATGCGGCAAAATATGGAATATTAAGTAAAGAAATACCACCGGTATAAGAAGCGCCTGTATCAAGGACTGTTGTTTGGACTTGTGGGTTTTCTTCTTTTACACCAATAAGGCGAGAGTTCCCGTCTTGGGTAAGAAAGGTCGTTGCTGCACGTATATTCCCTGCATACACAGATGTATCAAGGCTTGTTGCTTTTTTTACCCCGTCGACAAATGCATTATCAATGGGAGACCCAACAATAACCACACCGACTATCTGGTTATTACTGCGAATAGGAGTCGAGGAGACAATCGAGACGCTGGGAGCCAGTACCCCATTTTTTATCACTGCAGAGGAAACATCTCCTCCTAAGAGAGCACGCACAAAAAGCGGATCGCTTGAAACACTATCTCCAAGCCTATCAGGATCTTCACCTCGAGCAATCACTTCACCGGTTGCCGTAGCGATAACAACAGACCCTTGTTTTTTTGTCAGAAGTACTGATGAGACAATACTTTTAAGCGTTATTCTATCTTTATTCCCAACTGCCTGCTCTACACTTGGATTTTGTGCTAAAAGCTGGGCATCTGAAAGTGTCTCTGCTTTTTTACTTTCCAGTGCAAAATTTAATACATTAACATCGGTTTGTAAATGGGTCAGTGCATCATTTCTGAGGTTTTGAAGTAAAAGCATGGTAAAAGCCATTGTGGTGATAAGAAAAATGGAGATAATGACTACAGTAAAAATCATGAAAAGCTGGGTCTGTATCCTTTTTACAAGATAGGTAAAAACCCATTTGGCCAAAAGGACAGTGCCAGCCAAAAGCACAAGTTGCTCCACAATCCATAGCGGTCCAAAAAGACCGACAAATCCATGTATCCCCACGTTAGTACTTCCCCTGAAGAGATGGCCTATGGAGAGAAATTCTGAAATTGCTATGACGAAAAATGCAATTGCCACAAGCCGCAGATGTCTCTCGAGCCCTGTTGTTGCGCGCCGATAAAAAAGAAAACCTACTGTCCCAGCAAGCAAGAAGAAATCAAAAAATAAGAAGTTTAATAGTCCCTGTCCAAACCCAATAACTGCAGGAGCGCCTATGAGAGGGTCTTTTGCATAGACTGGCTTTTCTTGGAGAGGGTCCATAAGCAGTCCAAGGATAAGGCAAACATATCCACTAACACGAAAAAGAGTGGTGAGGGTGGCAAAAAGGCTACTTAAGGCAAATTGACTGGATAAAGAGGTCTGCTGGACCTCTGTTGAGGCAGTGACAAAAGACAAAGAAAGAAGGAGAAACCCAATGAATTTCCACATGTTCTTCTTTTGCCTTTCCGTAGTCCACCCATCAAAGAAAAGCCAAAATGCAGCAAAAAAAACAAATGCTGCGAAAATATCCAAGGCAAAATGTGCATTTTGTAAAATAAATTGTGTCTGTAAATCCATACTAAGACAATACTACCAATAAATACCAATACTACCAATAAACCAATATTGAAATATTTGTAGTATTTGTGGCATTGGTAGTATTTTCATATTACTTCTCACCTATCGCTGAAAGCTTGCCTCGTATTTCCCCGTCAGTTAGCACCCCTACATAAATATCTCGGATAATACCCGCTCTGTCAAGGAAATAATGTGTTGGGTAGCTTTGGACGTTGTATTTCTCTATAAGTACACCGTCCTCATCTGTTACAAATGGAAATGTATACCCTCCTCTTTTCACAAATACGGTAGACGGGGACAATTTCTCCTGCTCATTAATCACAACGTGGGATATATCCCCCAATGTATCCAGATATGAAAGCTGGTCCAAGGCAGGAGGAGACCATGTACTCACAAAGGTTATGACCGATGGCTTTCCCTGTGTTGAGAGAAGATCAAAGGTATTCCCATTGGTACTTGGCAGACTAAATTCAGGACTTGCCTGCCCCACAAGCGGTGAGGTAATAAGAGAGTCTGGCGTCGTAACACTCGGGGCTATGGTAATAGAGTCTGTAGCAAAATCCAGAAATGAGATAAATAGTGGACCAAACTGAAATCCAGTATTTCTCTTTAGCGTAATATCTGTAGTCAAAGGGGTTGGTTTGGAAAGTGAAAAAATATTACTTTGTGCATCCTGATATCCAATTGCCTGTGCTTTAAGATAATATGTCCCGGCCGGGAGAAAATACGCATAGCCAGTCTTATCAAAATCCAGCTGAGGGTTTTGTTCTGCGTACGGTGCCCCATCCCACACAACCCATTCTTTGGCATACGGGTCTTGGTAATACAGCGTAATTTTTGCACCGGGAATGGCTATTTTGTCCTCGGAGAATACCTGTCCGGAATTTTGGATAAGAAGAGACTGCAAATCCTTTGTGACAATATGTTTTGCTCCGTCTATTGCAATTATAGAAAGATGGTAAAATCCAGGATTTTGAAAATCAAGCACTCCCGACCACAATCCAGTATCCTGGTCTTTCATGAGGGTTATTATCTGGGGCAGCTTTGTTTTGCTTGTGGTCGCCAAGATATGCATGGTGGTTGGGCCTCCACGGGCAGAAAGCGTAATTTTTTCTTTTACTCCTACTACCCCAAGGCTAACGCCACTTTGTCCTGTGAGCGCTTGCGGGCCAACAGACAGAAGATTGCCTCCGATAATTGGAGGTATCCGGTCGATAATAAGTGTACCGACCGAAGCATTTCCCACATTTCCAACAGAATCTGCAGCCCGAATAACCACAGAATAATTACCATCATCAAGATTTGGAGGCTGGACTGAGAAATTGACACTGAGTGCGTCGCGGGTAAAGCTATCAACAGGCAGCCAGCTTTTGCCACCGTCTAATGAGTAGTCTATTCTATCCACCCCCCGCACATCAGACGCCTGTCCTGTGATAGCAGGTGTATTTTTATACACATTGGTAAAATTTGTGGTTACGACAATTGTGGGCGGTATTCTGTCGATGACAAGCGTCTGCACAGGCGTAGTTGTTGCACTATTGCCTGCTGCGTCGTGTGCCCGCATAACAACCGAGTATGTCCCGTCCGGAAGATTTTGTGGTTGGATAGAAAAATTCACACTGAGTGCATTTTTCGTAAAATTAGTAGCATTTGTCCAGGTATCTCCTTTATCAAAGGAGTACTCCAGCTTTGCAATCCCACTTGCGTCTGTTGCCTGCCCCACAAGAGCCGGTGTATCTTTATAGACTTTTGAAAAATTTGTCGTAAGCAAAATAACAGGAGGCGTGGTATCTGGAATTGGCGTAGGTGTAGGCACCGGAGTAGCAGTAGCTGCCGCTCCAGGTGCAGAGGTAAGTGTGGGGGTTGATGTAGGTGCTCCTGGAATGGGGGTTGGAGTTGGTGTAGAGGTAGGTCCAATAATAGTAAAGGATCCATTTTGTACCCCAGTTAGAATATTAGAGCCATCTCTGGCAGCCAGTACCTGTGCATTGAGAAAAGTAATATGTCCTGTTCCAGCAGATGTAGGAGTCAGAATAAAAGTGTATGCAATACACCCAGAAGACGTATCAGAAAGAGTGCCAGCAAATGATGGATCAAACATTGTTGGAGTTGTCGTATAGGAAAAGTCGCAGGTCTGATGAGAATTGGATATACTATTTATGGTAAGATTGGGCGACACAATAACTGTTGCTGATGCAGCATTGAATTCTGTTCCACTTATTCCAACATCAACAGAAAATGGTACTCCCACAGACTCATTACTACTTGCTGGAGAGGTAGTTATTTGTCCATCTGGATCTGGAGGAATAAAAGAAAAAGTAGATGTACACGTATCAAAGTTAGTAGCGTTACTAAAAGTGAGTGTATGACTTACTTCATTATTCAAAACAGCATGACCTGTTATTTGCCAACTTGTTGCATCTGTTGGGCATGAAAAAGAAATAGTATTATTATTCGAGTTACTCGTTGTACAACCTGATGGCGTATTAATTGAATCAGGATATATTACTAAATATCCACCAGAATCCTGAGAGCTCTTAATAGACATTTGTCCTTGAAGAGCTGTAGTTGAAGTAAGATTGAATGTTATAGAAAAATTATTTTGCGTTTGTGCGTACGAGCCTGAAGATGGAGATGTACTTATCGTACAAGAAGCAAAAGCATAAGGAGTGAAAAGAAAAAAACCTAGTAAAAAAAAGGCATATCCTACAACGCGCCTAAACCATATCATATGTTTGGGAAATATCTTTTTAGATGAAGATATCTAGCTATATATAGGAAGACAGAAAATCTTTCCTTTGTCAAACGCTAAATTTTAAACAAGATTTTAAGTAATAATTTTTTAAATCTTGTTAGAATGAGAATATTTACGTATTATACGATACACATATGCAGCATTTTGTCGACTTAACAAGAGAGTACCAAAAAGAAAAAAAAGAGATTAATACTGCTGTGCAGAAAGTTTTGAATAGTGGAATTTTTCTTAACGGTTTCTATGTGTCACAATTTGAAAAATCTTTTGCAGATTTCCTTGGTGTTGAAAATGTTATTGGCGTTGGATCCGGAACTGATGCAATTACATTAGCACTGAAAACCTTATCTATTGGGCAAGGAGATGAAGTAATCCTCCCAACCAACGTATACCCTTCTATCTATGGGGTCTTACAAAGCGGTGCAGGGCCTATTTTTGCAGACGTCAATCCAAAGACATACAATCTAGACAGAAAAAGTTTGGAGAAAATCAAACTTTCCAAAAAAATAAAAGCTATTCTTTTTGTTCACCTGTACGGCAATCCTTCAGGAATACTTGAGGTTGCTGAATTTGCCAGAAAGCATAAGCTGTTTCTCGTTGAAGACGTTGCACATGCACACGGTGCTCTTCTTAAGGGCAAAATGGCTGGATCATTTGGAGATATCAGTTGTTTTAGCTTTTATCCTACAAAGCCCTTGGGGGCATATGGAGATGCCGGTGCTATTGCATCAGCATCAAAACGTCTAGCAAAAACTGCCATATTTTTAAGAAATAGAGCAGAAAAAAAACGCTTTGTGAGTGAGAAAACCAGTGTGTATACACATCTTGACGACATACAAGCTGCTATTTTGTCTGTAAAATTGGGATTTCTAAAAATGAATAATCAAAAAAGACAAACACTAGCTGCCCAGTATGTCAGACAACTTTCTGGACTTCCCTTGGAATTTCAGCAGATAACTCCTGCATGTAAGCATGCTTATATGCATTTTGTTATAAAAATAAACAAGCGTGACAAATTGCAAGCATACCTTAAAAAATATGGTATTCCAACAGATGTTCATTATCCCTTACCGCTCCACTTGCAACCAAGCCTTGCCTATCTTGGACATAAAAAGGGTGACTTTCCTATTGCAGAATCACTATCCCAACAAGTCCTGTCTCTTCCTTTGTACCCATACATGGAAAAAGGGGAAATGAGAATAGTTATACAAGCAATACAATCATTCTTTCATCAGAAATGAAAATTCTTATTCTCACCCAAACATTCCCCTTGTCCCCCACAGACTCTACAGCACATTTTATGTATGACTTTGCGAGAGGATTCACAGAACTAGGACACAATGTCAGCGTAGTACTCCCCTATCACCCAAAACTACAGCAAAAATCGTCCAACCACTTACAGTTTTTTCCTTTCCGATATGTATTTCCCAACTCACTGCATCTTTTAGGATTTGGAAATACACTGAAGAATGACCAGGATTTACAATGGTTTGTATACTTACTCGCGCCTTTCTATGTACTAGCCGGACTTATAGCAACCTATCATCTGGTAAAAAATGAAAAGATTGATATTATTAATGCTCATTGGATTCTTCCTAACGGCTTTATCGCAGCACTTGTTTCAATTATTACAGGTATTCCGCTTGTTATTACGTTACCTGGATCGGATGTCTATATTGCCAAAAAAAATATTTTCTTTGCGTGGATGGCACATTTTGCACTTTTTCGTGCACAAAAAGTTGTCTCCAATAGTCAACAACTTCTAGATGACTTGGGAGTAAAAGGCTCAGTTATTTCCTACGGAGTACCGGAAAACAAAGGCAAACGACCAACTCACAAGCACGTATCTATTGCAACTGCCGGGAGAATAGTTGAGAAAAAAGGATTTGATTTGGTTAAAAAAATTTATCCAGAGACAGAGATTATTTCAGGCTTACTTATTAGTGAATTTCGCAAAAAACTCCTTTCTGTTGATATTTTTATTGCGTGCTCAATTCGGGATTCCAAAGGTAACTTGGACGATGGATCACTTACTATCTTGGAAGCGATGAGTGCGGGATGTTGCGTCATTGCGACTGATTTACCAGGAAATAGAAATATTATCCAAGATGGCTACAATGGATTACTTATAAAGCCTAATCAAGCAAACATGCTCAAGAAATTAGTAAAAAAATTAAGAAATTCTTCTACGCTTCGCCAGCAACTTGAGACACATGCGAGAAATATCATACAAGAAAAATTTACACCAAAACACATTGCAAGAATGTATTTTAGTCTTTTCTCTGATGCCTTATAATAATAATGTGTCCTAAAGCATAGGTTGGGTCATACCGTACTCCTCCAAACGCAAAAGCTAGTACATTACTGCAAATCATCAGAGGTGCGGCAACAAGAAGTAAGAGTATGCCAAAAGGCATTGTACTATTTGTAGAAACTAACTTCTTTACTTTTTGCATAATGTAGACATTCTGATACACAACCCTCGTCTCCCAAAAATTTCCAAAACCAACATGACTTTCAATTTGCAGTCCATGCCTTTTGATAAGTTCTTTGAGGCCAAAAGAAGTAAAGTGATAATAATTGTAAGGAAAATCGTGACCTGGATAATTTTCAACAGTACAGATAATTCCTTTTCCTTTTTTTGAAAGAATCCTTTTTATCTCTGCCATTGTTTTGTCTGGATTGGGCAAATGCTCTAATACCATAACCATGAATGGAATATCAACACTCCTATCTGTTAATGGAATTTTTGCGGCATCTGAGTAGATTTCAACGGAAAATGGACTCTTGTACTTTTTACTCACTATTGGATGATCTAGTGCAAAGTATTTTTCTACCTTTGACTCAATAAGAGATCTATACCATTGTCTTCCGCAACCAATATCCAAAACAGTCCCATGAGCGTATTTTACTATGAATGAAATTGTTTTTCTTTCTCCTCTTTTTACAAAATATTGCGGATGGACAACAGTGTTACCGAATATATCATTTAATAAATTCCACATATTTTGCATGTTAATAAGAGCATTATACATGCAAAATTATCACTTACAAAATTTTAAATCAAAAAAGGTTCTTATTGACAACGGAAAAGACAAAGCCTAGTATTAACTAGTGACACATTTCTTTCATAAAAAGTTTCAGCTTATCTACATTCTTCTTGCTTTTTTTATTGGTATTTCACTTCCCTCTCTTGTCCATTTTGTATTTGCCCAACAAGTAGCCATTATTTATGCTTGTGTTAAAAATTCAACCGGTTCTGTAAGAATTGTCTCCTCAACAACAACCTGTGCCAGCAGCGAAACTGCACTTAACTGGAATCAGCAAGGAATCCAGGGACTACAAGGAATTCAAGGATCTCCTGGAGCTACAGGAAGTGGCTACTTTGGCCTACCTTTCATTTGCGACAGCTGCCATACTTTAGCTTTGTTTGCTGATAAATTTGCAGGAAAAGATTTTTCGAATGCAGATCTTGAGGGAGCTAACCTTAGTGGAGCAAATATACAAGGTGTAATATTAAGGGGTGGCTACCTGCCATCAGTTGTATTTAATAATGCTAATTTGACAAATGCAGACTTGAGTAATTTAGCGGTTGCTCCTGATGGAGGACTTGGTGGAAGTAGTATTGATTTCACCAATGCGAATGCTACAAATGCTAATTTTTCAAATGACAAACTACAGAGCTCTAATTTTAGCAATGCAAATCTTCAAAGTGCAAATTTTAGCAATGCAAATCTTGATAGCGTCAATCTCACCGGTGCTACAAATATGTCAACTGCAAATGTTTCTGGAGTAACCTGGATTAACACCACTTGTCCTGATGGAACGAATTCAGATAGTAATGGTAATACTTGCGTTGGTCATTTTTAATTTCATCAAACTTCTTCTATACTATTCTTTACTATATTAAACTCTTCCCACGTTTTGCCCACCAGGGCGTAAGCCCAGGGCAGTAGTCAATTCCAGCATCTTCTGGTAGGATGGGAATTGATGAGAGTGAATAAACAAGCACATGCGGTGTATTACTGTAAGTACCATATGGTGCTCTCAACCAAATACCGTCGTCATGTGTTTAACTCAGGAGTATTTGCGTACTTTGAGAGTAAGCTTAAGGAGATATATCAGTACTATCCTGAACTAGTCTTTGAGAAAGTAAACCATAATAAAGATCACGTGCACTTCATGGTTTCCATACCACCAAAGATGAGTGTGGGAAGTGTTGTTCGAATAATCAAAGCAAATACGTCCAGGGGGATAAAGGAAAAGTTTGGATTTCTGAAACAACTCTATTGGGGAACAGACGGTATTTGGTCAGATGGGTATTTTGTCTCAACTGTTGGACTCAATGAGGATATGATTAAGCAATATATTGAAAATCAAGGAAAAGAAGATGCTGGACAAGCAACGCTTGAGTTCAGTTAATACCACGTGGCGTAAGCCCGTGGAAGTTTATTAATTAATAAGACTGAAAAATTTATATCTCAGATATTTTGAAGTTATTTTCTTGAATCATATGTACAATTTTATTGATGGTATGGGAAACACAGTATCTGTACCTTCTTTCCCAATGCTATTCGCAATTAAGCTGTTTGGTATTCCTCATCTTGGTACTAGGTTTCGCCAAAGAATACTAAAAAATATTCTTGCTTCTTTTCACTTTGAGAAAAATGCGTTGGCTTTGGATATTGGTTGTGGGTATGGATTTAACAGTATTGCACTTTCTCAAGCTGGACTACAGGTATTTGCAATTGATACAAGCACAAAACGTTTAGCTATTGCAAAAAATATTGCAAAGACTCTAAAACAAAAGATTATCTTTAAAAATACATCTGTCTACCGCATGTCTTTTCCTTCTAATTATTTTGACATATGTGTATTCTTTGAGGTAATTGAGCACTTACAAGATCCCGAAAAAGCGCTTCTAGAAATTTTTCGCGTACTCAAGCCGAAAGGCTTACTTATTATGTCTTATCCTTTGCCTGCAAATAACTATACTCTACATAAAGCACTTGGTCATCTGCACAGTGGTTTTCCAGATACAGTTTTTGCAAGAATTATAAAGAATGCTCGATTTACCCAAAAAACTACAATTTCCTATGCAGGCGGACCTTTAGGAAAGCTTGCTGTGAATATTTATTTTTCTTCTGCTCAATTTTCTGTAGTATTATCTGCTTTACTTTCTCCATTTTTGGATACACTTTTACAAATTGACCGAAAGGTTAGCTCGCAGAGCAATGCAACGGACAGGATTGTTATTCTTAAAAAAACTTATTAAAGAACCCGTAGCTCAAGTGTGCAGCCAATTATTCCACTTCTTTCAAGAATAAGAAGCACTGAATATGCCTTGTTTTTATATGGCGGGACTATAAGTAATGTAGACTCAAAACTTTCCCCTTTCTGCCAAACAAGAGGGAAAAAGCTAGGAACAAAAGAGATATTACCAATGGTTTTGTTGTTGGAAGCATAAACTTCATGAATAGTAAGTGGCGGATCTGAGTAAGGCAGTATCTCTTGATCAGAAAGATTATCTACCTGTAGAGTAATCATTCGATAGCTTAGTAACTTGTCTTCTTTTACTTTTTCAAGAGAACAAACAGGAAAGCCTCGGCCTGGGTTTGGGATCCCTTGAAAAAAATACACCCACTTTGCAAATGGTGCAATCTCTGGACCTGTCAAAAAACTTCTTGTTATGGGATTATCTTGAAAATCCCACAGCCGTTCTTGGTGTGTATCGACATTTTCTGGATACTCATTCCATGAGCCTCTCGGAAAGTAAAATACTCCAATTATTTGAATGCCTACAGAATATAAAATAAGTAACCAAAAGAAGATTTTAAAGAAAAGATTTTTTATTTCTCGATACAGAAAGGCAGACAAAATTACAGCACATACTGTACTATCTGTTAAAAGTCTCGAACCCCAAGAATTACCTCCCCACCAATAGAGAAACAAAGCATTAATAAGAATTACTGATACGAGATAGAAGGAATTTATCAGAAGAACATTTTTTAAGGGTATTGAAAGCTTATATCTTTTGTAAAAAACCCATCCAATGCCAATAATTCCAAATATAAATATGGGAGAATAAAATATTAATCCTCTAGCTGGAGAGAAAATAACGCCCAAGATATTGACGATACTTCCTAACTGCGCCTTGCTGCTATTGGCGTATCCACCTAATACTGATCCCGTATAGAAAAAGTTGAAAAGTAACAACGCACTCACTCCTAGCACAGAGATAAGGAGCAAAATTGCTATTTCTAATTTTCTTTTGGAAGAGACAGCTACAGCTGTTAAAAGCACAATAAGATAAGGAAAATAAGTGAGCCTTGCCCAAAAGCTACAGACTGCAAAAAAAAGACTTCCTGCTTTTTTATTTCTCACATAAAAAAATAGGCTCAAAATGAGAAAAAGATTTGCAACACCATGCTGCCAAAGAACCTGACTGCTAATAGAAAATGTTTGAGTAGCAAAAGCAAAAATAAGGCTAAATGCAATACTTAGTTTTTTATTACCAAAGAGCTTTTGTAAAAGGAGAAAAAGTAATCCTACACTTAGCGAAGCAAAAAATGAAGCACTTATCTTACCCATCAGAAATGACCAATTCAATAAGTTTTCCATACCTGTAAGGTTATACCTCCCAAGGAGAATATATACTGGCAGGTATAAAGGAAGAGCAATGAATCCAGAAAAAAATGGGTAGAATGAAACATAATGATTTTTATAGTGTTGAAAAAAGTATATATATGTCGAGCTTTTTTTAAATTCATGTATATACGTATCAAAATACAAACCCTTTCCATCAAGTAGATTAAATGGTAAAAGAGTTGCTGGGATAGCATCTTCGCTTAGTCTAATTGAAGACAACACACTACTATTGAGATTAAACACCAGTAAGCACGATAGAAAAATGGCAAAAAAGATTTTCTTCATAGCTTGAGTGTAACATGGTATGATAAAGATATGGTTATTTTTCTAAAGAAATTTTACTCAAAAGCTTTGCTTCTTCTCTTCTTTGCCTTTGTTTTTTTGATGAGCATTAGGCCTCTTCGAGACTTTGATTTATGGTTTCATATTAAATCAGGAGAAATTATTGCCCATATGGGTCTTATTCATTATGATGTCTTTTCTTACACAGCGTATGGAAGGGAATGGTTTCCCTATGAATGGCTCTTCCAAGTGAGCATGTTTGCTATCCAACAAGTAACAGGTTTTGATTCAATCAAATATGTCATTGCATTTTTTGTGCTCATTCAATTTGTATTTTTGTATCTTTTATTTAGAAAAATTCTTAAGCTTCCTCTTCTACTATCTTTATTTACATGCTTTTTCTTTTATGCTTCTATTTATGACTTTATTGTAGCTAGGCCACACATCGTCGCATATACATTTCTTGTTGTTAATCTTTTTTTTATTTTTCTTTTTTACTTTAAAAATAAAAACCTTCTTTGGATCACTCTTCCTATTACCTACATGTGGGGAAATATGCATGGCTCAATTTTTTTAGATGTTTTCTTTTTTGGTGCGTACGCAGTGCTTTGTTTTTGTAATTTTTTTATTCTCAAGGATGTTTTATGGAAAAAGAAAGGAATAATTTTAGGCATCTTTACCTTAGCAACAGGTATTTTGAGTATTTTCCCACCCCTTGGCATTACACAGTACCGGCTGCTTTGGATGTTTTTTCTTAATCAAAAAACAATCAGTACGTATATTGATGAGTGGACTCCCCTTGCTGCAAAACCTGACAGTTTTATTTTCTACACTGCAACGGTTATTCTTATCGCAATTCTTTTTGTCATCATTGCAAGACACTATATAAAGAAAAAGCGGCTTACGCATCTTTTTTGGATTCTTCCCATCCTACCGCTTATTATTATTGCCTACAATGCAAATCGTAATGTATATTTGGGAAATTTTGCTCTTTCTATACTGCTTGCTTTTAGTCTCAAACACATTGCACAGCATTTCACTAATTGGTCCAAAAGAAAAAAGGCAATTCTATTTGCTATTATTCTTATTTTTATAGGATTTTACGCATGGGTTATCCAGCAAAAAATGTTTGAAAATCCCTTATATTATCCTGTAAAGGCTGTCAATTTCCTAAGACAATACCATCTTAGTGGGCATATGTTTAATGAATATGGATATGGAGGATATCTTTTATACCAACTATATCCCCAGTATAAGGTTTTTATTGACGGCCGGACTGATGTTTATTTGTGCTGCGAACTTCCTACAACTCTTGATGTATCTCTAAAGAAAAATTTGCCAGATAAGAAGTTTCAAGCATATCTGTATAAAAATGTTTGGGATAGATATGACATATCATTTGTCATGTTACGAACAGAAAAGAATACGCTTTTACGCAAAATTACTCGACTGTTAAATATAGATTCTCAGTGGAGCCTTGTCTTTTGGGACGATTATACACAAATTTTTGTGAGGAAAAATGGCAAGAATGATGCAATTATTAAAAAATTTGAAGCTAAATATGCAACTCCCTATTTACAAGACCCTTATATTGCTGGGAAACAGCAGCAGGCAATGGCAGAATATCTTAGAATGGATGCAATTGCAAAAAGTGCACATACGTCAAATGCAATAGGCTACATATTACTCCAAGAGGGGAAAATCGATGAAGCAAAACAAAGATTTGAAGAGGCAATCGCATTAAATCCTCAAGATGAATCTCCATATATGAATCTTGGAGAAATTGCTGCATACAATGGACAATTCGTACAAGCAATCGAGTTGTACAAACAGGCTCAGAAGTTAGCGCCAGATCGTGGACTTATTTATATTCGCTTGGGACAATTATATATGCAAGGTTTTAGCGACACGGATAAAGCAAGAAAAGCATGGCAATTTGGCCTTGACGAGACTATAGATGGAAATGCAATAAAGCAATTGAAACAATTTCTTTCTACGCTTAACTAGGGTAAAAAATGTACCGCTGTAATCGTGCCTCCTGCAAAACAAGACTTGCTATCCAGTGGAGTTATTATAATAACCTCACCAATGTCCCCGGGAAAGCTATATGCTACAGTATTATCTCCAAGAATTGTCTTTTCATTAAATTCATAGACACTCCTTCTTGCTCTATTGCTGTCATAAAATTCCACTTGCTCATCCCCAAACTTAAAAGAAACAAATTGGCATTGTTTTGGAGCATCTCTTACAATAATTTGTGTTATCCGCATTTCTTTACCAAGATTAAGTCCTATCCCATTCCCCTGTGGGGTCGAAATTTGTTTTAAGAGAAAATTTGTCATTTCTTGTTGAGAAGAATGAGTTATTTTTGCATTTTCAGGACTGTTATGAAAAATTTTAAGCATGGGAGCACCATCAATTCGCAACGTATAGACTGGGTTAAGGAAGCGGTATTGGTATCGGTAGGCAAAAATACTAGGAGCAGCTGGATCATATATTTCTATACTGTACTCTCCTTTTTGATCAAAACCGCTAAAATTATATGGGGATTCACTAATATCTTTTTGCAAAAATGTTGGTGAGAGAGCAAACATATTACCATCAAGAATTGTTAGCTGGGCATTTCTCTCTGCATGAGCATTGAGCCAATCTGCCGCTTGTTTATAGAGATTTCCATAGTTTGTTTTTGGGTCAATAAGTCCTTTTTGAAATGCTCCGCGTATTCCCCCTGCAATACTGTTAAAGTACAAATTTTCATTGGGGTGCAAATGAGTAATTGGTGTTACCAGTAAAGTAAAAATGCCCAGAGTCCAAATGGTTGAGAGAGTAAATCGAGCAAGTGTTTTTTTAAAAATTGAAAATTGAAAATTGAAAATTCTTTGCAATAGGTATCCTGCTCCTATCCCACACACAATACACAAAGCTGGTATAATCTCAATAATTTGTCTTAATCCGCTATAAAACCATACATGAGGCATACTGATTACGGCAATGGGCATGAATAACCATAATATGAGTAATACTCCACTGAAAAGATTTGCTTTGGTACTTTTTTGCACAAGTACCCATATGCCAGAAAGAAAAAGTGCCAAAAGAATCTCTGGGGTTGATACAAGAAAAAGATATGCTGGGTACACATTGATACCAAATGGTCCGATGAATCCTGTCGGCTGTACTCTTGTATCTTGTAAGGCAGTATTTTTGTAAAACTGGAGAATTTGTACAATTTTACCAATAGGATCTGACCATATAAATGGCCATAATACAATAAAAAAAATTCCTATACTAATAGTCCCCAGCACAAAAAAGAGAATAATCTTTTTTATCTTAACCCATTTTCGTAGTTTTGGAGAAAGTATGTTAATCCCAATCCAAGGCAATAAAATTGCTGGTACAAGGGCAATGCTCCATTTTGTGGTAAGAGAAATTCCAAGAAAAATAAAAAAGAATACGCCCCATCTAGTATGATTTGTTAGAATCCACTTCCAAAAACTCCATAGTACTCCTAAAAAGAGTACAGCAATTAAAGGATCTTTCAAATTAAAATGAGATTCGGAAAAAAATAAGGGATACAATCCAAAACTCATACTGGCTATAAGTGCTGCAAGCATGGACGGCCCCCTATCAAATCCGATTGCTTGAGAAAGTTCGAAAGTAAATAAGAAAATAAGAAATATTCCAATTGAGGCAAAGAAAACAATAGAGAGATGGTAGCTCTGTACATCTCCCAATACATGTAATGTTTGATAAAAGATTCTATTGAAGATACTTGCCACAATATCCGGGAATGGCGGATGACCACCATCAACAGATTCTATAACAGAGATGTTATAGCTATCATCCTCGTAAAAGCTAATAAGTTTGGCTGAAGATTTTTGCTGCTTTGTAAACTCTTCTAAAAATAGTGGTTTTGTGGGTAATGCAATTTGTCTGCTTCCTTCTCCTATTGCAGGATCAAACCGTGTTACACGCTCTCCGTTACGGTATATTGCTGGGGAAAGCTCTCTGTGAATACCAAAAGTAGTCTTGCCTGTAAGAAAAAACTGCAAATATGCTTGACCCCTAAGAAAGCGGAATGGGCTATCCCAATTCATACCATAGTCAGAAAGAGTAAGAAGTTGAATAAGGAAAAAAAGCAGTGCCAAACTACCTGCAAAAAGATATTTCTTCACTTCATAAGTGTAACATGAATGCAACTCTGCTTTCCCAACTTCCAAGAAAGTGATAAGAGAAAATTTAGAATGATATTTGAAGCTTAATATTCAAACCACTAGCAATTCTTTTAAGTAAAGACAGCGATGGATTTGCATCCATACCTTCTATTCTAGCAATAACGGATTGAGATGTCCCTACTTTTTTGGCAAGAGCTCTCTGAGAAAGCTTTCTTTTAAGTCTTGCCTCAATAAAGCTTTCTACCTAATTGATACTCCACCTCAGAGTCTTCCCATTCTTTTTTTAATTTAGGATTTTTTAAGAAGTTCTTTAAAATGATCTTCTAGCGTAAATATTGCTCTCTTATTCATATAAATATAATATCAAAGTCAATAACTTTTTTCATACTATAAAAACTCATTATAAATCTGTCGCTACTACAACTTCTCTTTCTTCACTAAATTGCTTCGAGACTATATAATACTCAGGAACCTTAATAGCCTTTGCCCGCTTTCGCAGAGTAGCAATATCCTGTCTTGATGCACTATTTTTTACTTCAAGCGCAATTTTTTCATTAATAATAAAATCAATCTCGTTTTTTCCATCCTTATTGTAAAAGCTAAGTGCGTGCTGCGTCCTTAAGGTCTGAAAAATGCTTTGCTCTAGTAACTGACCTTGTGAAATTCTCCCAAGCATGTTTGCAATTCCACTGTCACAAAGAAATAGCTTTTTAGTACCTGCTGCTTGTCTATCTATACTTGCTGAGTGTCTGGGAAGAAGCGAGATGAAATACGTGTGCTCTAGAAATGAAAGATAATTATAGACCGTTTCTCTTGATACCGACAAATCATTTGCAAGCTTAGTTATCTCTATTCTTGAAGCTACTCTTGGAATGAGTAAAAGGATTAAATCCCTAAGCTTTGACATATCCCTAAAATCAGCAAGATTTTTGGCATCTTTTTCAAAGTAGGAGGTGAATATTTCAGAAAGAATTGATTTTTTCCTATCTTGGTCATTTTCAAGTACCACAGATGGAAACCCACCAAATTCCATAAACTCATTGAAGTATAGAATGAGCCGCTCATAGGTAATCTTATTTTTCTCTTTAATTTTTTGTGCAAAAGAGTCCCCTATTTCTCTTTTTACCTGCTTGAATACTAAAAACTCTGCAAAGGTGAGTGGAAACATTTCAAAGATAATTTTTCTTCCTGCTAAAGATTCTGGAAAAAGATTTCTTAAATAATAACTACTTGATCCCGTTAGAACAACTTTTATATCCCAATGATCGTAGAGATATTTTATTACTTTACTAATTTCTGGTAAATTTTGTACCTCATCAAGAAAAAGGTACGATTTCGTGCTATTATGTATCCCAAATGACTTCAAATTGTTCCAGATATTATCATAATTCTCTTCTTCAAATATTTTCCTGTATAGTGGATTTTCGAGGTCAATAATTGCTTTATTGGCTGAAGATACTAGGTCGTAAAGGTGCGTCAAAGCGGTAGTCTTCCCCACTCTACGCATACCTGTGATAACAGTAACTTCTTTCGTTTCTAATTCAGCTTCTAATTTTTGGAAAATGTGTCTAGAATAAAGCATATGTCCATTATTATCTTACATAAACAGGGGGTATTTGTCAATATCCCCCTGCTATGCCTACTGCATATTCCCTATCTCTATAGTGTTGGACTTGGGGTTGGTGAAGGAATTAATGTTGGCGCTACACCCTCACTACTTTGGAATGTCTTGGCATTATCAACTGCTACTGCACTCCAAGAGAACGGTACGTCGTCTGCTGCTGGTTTGTTGAGAAGTAAGGTGAATCCTTTTGTTGACTTACTAGTGACTACATAGCTATACCCTTCAGAAAGAATTGCCTGCTCTAGACTACTCTGGTCGACAACAGATCCATCTGGATTGGTCTTTTTATCTAGGCTGATACTTGCCGTAACAATTGGTGTATCTGCGTATTCTTTTGTAAAGGCTACATCTACAGTACTTGCTCCTTGCTTAATAAGGGCAAATCCAGCAGTGTCACTATTGAATGTTGGACGTCCTTGGAATGTCGTATCGCTATGGAATACAACATTCCCAAAGAAGTCAGAGATACTATTCACAATTAAATTCTTTGTCATGATTGTATCGATAACACTAAGAATTCCCTCTACAAACCCATTCCCCTGCACACGAAGGTCTGCAGAGACTGTGGCAAGACCAGTGACTGCTAAGCTATCAATCGTTACTTGTCCAGAGAGTTGCTGAGTATTTTGCATAGCACTGCCGGTCGCGGTAATTAAACTTCCCAGGACTGCACTTTGTGTACTAATACCACTAATTACCTGACTCAATGTGGTAACTGTTCCATTCAATGTTGAGAGTTGGTTGGTCAACACTTCAAGTCCCTCTATGTGATTGGCTTTTATCGTATCTGCAGTCAGTATACCTGTTGAAATACTATTTGCTGCAATAGTATCAATAGCTAGTCCTCCAACTTTTAAGTTGGCAATTGCTCCATTTTGCGCAACAATCGTATTGTCCCAACTTCGCCCATTACCATCGGTAATTCCATACGATCCAAAGGTACCAGGAGATCCGTTGTTTGTAATTTGCAATCCAGCAGTAGTGCCTGGTGGCGGCGCAGATGGGTCGTACCAACTTGCTTGAAGTAATATAAGAATTTTACCTATTTTGACTATTTGCCCATTAGCTAATGTCGCACTTGATACACCCGATGCTCCTAATTCCCATAAATCATTGCCGGATTTTGTTCCGTCAAAATAATCAATGGCATATCCAACAATTCTTCCTGCTTTGAGTGCTTTCATACCTACGCCTGTTAGATTTGATGTCGTAATTGGGTCTCCGGGTTGGATATTTCCATTTTCAGTACTCACTTTTGTATACACCTGCCCAAGCATACCTACATTTGCCCATTGGGGACTGCTTCCTCTGTCGCAAGACGCTTCGTCCCAACAATCTCCTGCATTATTGGAAGTACCATATTTTGTAACAACTCCCAAAACTTGTTGATCATAAGGTTGTACCGAACGATGGACAGATTCATAATTTGTCTTAGACAGCACCATAACATCTCCTGGCTCTGACGTATCTGATTGCTGCAGATACTCGGAATAATCAGCAGAGTTAGCAACCGAATTAAATCTAAAATTTCGGGCAGTACTACCAACGTGGATATACATACGACCAGCATTGGCAGAAGTACTATTACCATTCGTACCTAGACCAAATTGTCCATCTGCGCTAAATTCAGCTCCTGGTGCAGCAGTTAAATCTCTAAAATTGACTTGCGTATTAATGCTCCCTGTCCCAATATTGACAACTTGCGCAACAGTCCCAGTTTGAGTTCCAATATTTATTGTGTCTGCATTTCCTGAAGTTTGTGCACCATTATTACCGATAGTAATTGTTTTGCCTCCAACTGTCGTACTAGCTGTATTTCCTATACCAATAGTTTGGGTAGCACCATTTCCGTTTCCAATCGCAATTGCTCCAGTCATAGCACCTGCACCTACGGTGAAGGTACCGGTAGTCATACCGCCTCCAATACTAACCGAGCCACCATTCTGGACATTAGCAATGGTAATAACATCTGCAGCCCCCGCCGCTCCTTGACCAATTCTAATTGTTTGGGTAGTTGTGCCTGTTTCTCCAATGGTAATTGTCTTAGCAATTGCAGATGTACCAATGTTAATCGCTCCAGCAGTACCTCCTGTGCCAATGTCCAGGGTCACCGCACCAGATGTGCCGGATGCTCCAACTGTACCTGATTGTAAGGTAACTGCTCCCGATGCCCCTGTGCCAGTGCCTACTCCAGATGTTATCGATATAAGCCCACCAGTACCATTTGTTGAATTTGCTGCTCCTGCAGCAAAAGTAAGAGCTCCTCCATTCCCTGTTGCTCCTGATCCACTACCACCAGATGTTACCGTTATTGCTCCACCGTTACCGGTGGTATTACCCAAACCTGCGGTAAAGGACAATGCATCTCCTGCAGTCGCTGCAGTTGCTTGGTCTTGCACTGTGAAAGCGTGAGTGGATCCGGTTGTACTGGTAATAAAGAAAATGTCCTTGTTCCACCCTGTTCCGATTTGGATAGCATTTTGATTAGATCCTCCCGCTGCAACATTTGAAATATTAATACCATTGAGATTTCCTAAAGTAATTTTAGTAGCTTGGATATCAATCCCATTACTTGTAATAGTTGCTGCATTACCCAATGCAAGCGTATGCGTGAGTAATCCGTCAATCACACAATTTCCCGTTCCGCAACCAGTAATAGATGGAGCAGAAGTATTAATCGCATTAATACTTTTTGTTCCTGATCCGGTTGTATCGACAGTTGTCAAAATGACTAAACCATTTGTGGTAGTGGTAACTGCATTATTATCTGATGAGTGGTCAGTAAAGTTAATCCTAGCAACACTCCCTGCTTCACCAGAGTTGACTGTGTGAACATATGTGCTTGAACTGAGTGATAATAAGCCTCCTGTTGTCATTGTTGCGTCGCCATTAATAGTGAGTCCAATACCGGTTGTCTTTCCAGTATTACTCCAGACCAGTTGATTTGTACCATTATCAATGCTCTGATCTGCTGTTGCGGCTATAACATTATTAAAGGTTATTTGTGTTGCAGCTGTGGAATCACAGCTAACCCAAGACGATGTGAAGCATCTAAAATGCGTCAGGGATGAATTGTAATACATTGCTCCGGCAAACCCTATTGGATCCGAACCAGAACTGCTAGTACTAAGACCTACAAGTCCACCAACTGTCAATCCTCCAGATGCTGTAGCATTTCCCCCACTATCCACTGCGAATTTAAGGATTCCGGCACTAGATGCAACAAAGAGATTCGGATTGACCATGCCAAGGTCTGCTTGTTTGTTAATAATAAGTGCTGCCTGTCCTCCGGCATTGGGAGAGATAACCACAGTACCATTACCAGCGTTACTACCTATGGTAATATTTCCAGATCCAGATTTCAGAGTCAGCGCTCCTGTGTTGAGAGCATTGCCAATAGTAATATTGGTGAGTCCTGTACCAGCAGGGGTGCCATCACCAATGTGGATAGTATTAGTGATACCAGTCAGAGTAGCACCTGTACCAATATTAATGACATTTGCTCCTGTACCAGTACCCATGTTAAGTGTAGACGCTGTATTTGATGTTCCAAAACTAAGTGCAGTACTTGTAGCACCAATAGCAATGCTTTGAGATGCTGTTGCAGCATCAATAACAATATTGCCTGTTGTACCTCCTCCAATTGTCAATGTTTGATTTTTGGTAGTCTGGATACTTCCTGCTGTGTCCATAGTCAGACTACCAGACTGAGAAGCTGCGCCACTATTAGAAATGGTGAATTTAGCAACTCCAGAAGCAGAGGCCGTGAGGATATCTCCAAGACCCAGTTGGTTAACAACCAAGATTGAATTTCCTTTTCCTTGCTGTTTTATGGTAAGACCGCTTTGAGAAAGAGCATCGCTGCTTGTAACACCAGACCCAATAACTGTTGTGCCACTATTACTAATAAGGAATTTCGTTATGCCGGACGCAGAGGCTGTGAAGATATCCTGGTCTCCTGTTTCATTGAAAATATTCAATGCCTGGCCTGTTACTTTTCCATTGATAGAAAGGCCATTGTATCCGGCAATTTGACCTTGGCTAAAAATTCCACCCCATCCAACATTAACATTTGTCCCAACGCTTAAGGCGTTTGCTATAGTTGCATTTGTATCAATTTGCAATCCTCCAATTTCTGCATCGTTTGCAGTAAGAGTTGCTGTCTCTATCCCTTGCAGTTGATAGGTTAGTACTGCATCTGGAGTACCTCCAACAGATGCATATAAATATCTTCCTGACACTTCAACATCTACTGGATTTTGACTGGCATTTACTTGCACAGTTGATACTTTCTGTACATTATTAGGATCTTGTATATCAAAAATTTCAACATATGCCGGATTCCATTCTCCAACATATGCATATCTGCCAGACACGGCTATGCTCACTGCTGTTTGAGCTGTTGCAGTTGTACTAATAGCAGCTGGTATACTACTTGGATTTGAAACATCAAATATTTGTATCGATGTTGCTCCTCCGGTACCTGTGTCGCTAACCGTATAGGCATACCTGCCTTGGACAGTCACTTCGTGTTGATGAGCCTGACCACATGTCCCATTATATGCACGTTGGCTTTTATTTACGGGGATTATCGGGTTGGTAATATCAAAAACTTCAAGGTCAGTACCGGTTACTAAGTATGCATACGTACCTTGCACATAGACAGAGCACATGTTTGCAGTGCTCGTAGACGTTTGGCTAACAAGCTTTATGCTTGCCGGATTTGATATATCGTATATTTTAAATTCATTGCTGGATGTTTCATCTGCAACGTATGCATATTTCCCAGACACATACACAGATTGCAATGCAGTACCACTCGTTATGCTTCCGGCAATAAATGGACTATTAGGATTGGATACATCTATGACTACCAAAGCAGTTGAGGCGGCAACATAGACGTATTTTCCAGTTGCATAAATACCTTCAGCACCAGTACCCGCAGCAACACTTCCTAAAAGTAAAGGTGCAGTTGGATTGGAAATATCTACAATTTGAATTCCTCCGCTAAATTGCTGGCTTGCAACATACATATATTTTCCATAAATTGCAGAAGCATTTGGAGCGGAAATAAGGCCACCAGATGTCGTTGCAACAAGTTGGGGCGTGAGAGGCGATGATGATGTTGCAATAATATTAAGTCCAAGTTGGTCGAATCCTCCAATTCTCGACCCGTTGACAATAAAATTACCTCCTGTTGAATTATAGGTAGGAGCTGCCACGAGAAGCGAGGTATCAGCAACATTATCGGTAAATGTTGTTGTGGTATTATCTGGAATCGTTGCAATATAGTAAAAAATATTGCCGTTTGCTTTTGTTCTCCAAATTTTTCTCCACTTAGTAATTCCAGGTGTACCAGTTGAAATACTGCTAATAGTAAGTTTGCGAGTGGTACCGCTTGTTGTAAATACTGGAGATGCTGGACCAAGATTTGTTTCTCCAAGATTTGTGACAAAAGAAATTGCATAAGAATAAGTAGAATTAGCGGCCAAATTTCCAGCTGCGAGATCTGCAACTGTTGGCTTACTTGCTATGGTCTCTTGGGTAACATTGAAGTTACTTCTATTTGCAGAAATTGTTGCATTATAGACATCTAATGCATTAACTGGATTTGAAATCCCAATTCCTACATTCCCACTGAAATTTGTTGTTGTCCCGGCTATTGTATTCCCAATAGTAATGGTCTGTGCACGAGCAGCAGTGCCAATAAGGATAGAACCATTTCCAGAGGAAGAAGTACCAACATCCAGAGTAATATTTCCTGCAGTACCAGCTGATGCATTTCCAGTGCTAATAACAACCAAGCCTGTTGCTGTAGTACCTGTACCTGTCGAGATATTATGTGTACCAGAAACACCAGATGAAGCATTCCCGCTGATAAAGGTAAGGCCACCTGTCCCACCGGCTACTGCATTGGTATTAATGGTGAGCGCAGTATTTGCTGTGGTTGCACCAGAGGTGATAGTAAGAGTAGAGCCTGTCCCTGTTGTCTGGAAAACAGAGGTTGCTGCACCGGTCAGATTGAGTGCTCCGGCAGAGGTAAGAGCAAGCGTACCAGAAGAAGCTGTAGAAAGAGTAAGACCTCCTGTAGTATTTGTCCAGGAAGAAGTCCCACCTGATGCTATGGTTAATCCGCTTGACGTATTCCCAATGGTGACACTTCTGGCGGTTGCATCAGTGCCAATATTGATGTTCCCTGTCTTACTATCTCCTAAGGTAAGTGTTTGTGCTTTGGTGGTAGAGATAGTGCCTGCAGTATCAAAGGTA
>WNFM01291006.1_pt1 | contig 36408 bp, 36 predicted proteins | sample 5400271 | NCBI WGS metagenome assembly WNFM01 (sample SAMN13153352, study PRJNA577476) | soil metagenome | isolation source: 60 cm saprolite on Douglas fir-dominated hillslope | place: USA:California | collected 2013-09-17 | reverse complement strand
GTGACGTAAGCGCGACCGCCGGTCTAGCGGCGGCCGGTCCTAAGTCGCGTCGGCAGTCCGGGCACAAAGACGCCGGGGCAGGAACGGATACGGCAGACGATGAGGAACATGACAACCACTCTCGACGAACGGAACGAACGACGAAGTTCGGCGCTGTTAGAGCGCCGGGGTGCTAAGTCGAAGTCGGTTCATCCATGTGGTCATGGGGTCGACCCTAATCGAGCCGGCGCCCGCCGTCAATCCGCCTGTCCGGGCAGCATCCGCTGCATGACGCGGTCGCGATAGACCAGCAGATGGAGCAGCGCGGCGGCGACATGCAGGCCGATGGCGGCCAGCAGGACCCAGATCAGGATCTGGTGCAACTCGCCGATGGTGCGGCCGATTGCCGACCCCTCGGCAACCAGCGCGGGGAGCGGGACGAGGCCGAAGAGGGAGAGGCTCCAGCCGCGCATCGAGGCGTAGACCCATCCGCTCAGCGTCGTGACGATGACAAGCGCGTAGAGCGCCAGATGCAGCGCCGTCGAACCCTGATTCTGCCAGCGGGTCAGGCCGGGTTCCGGCGGCACGGGATGGAAAAGGCGCCAGAGAAAACGCGCCAGCACCAGAGCAAGAATCACCACCCCGATCGAGATATGGAGGTTCATCAGGCTGTCCGGCGTCATGCCTCGCTTGACGCCGGGCATGATCCAACCGATAGCGTACTGCACCGTCAGCAGCGCCATGGTCAGCCAGTGGAGGGCCTTGGCGGTCGGCCCGTAGGCATGTTGCTGCACGTCGCGACTATCCTGCTCCGTCGAACGGTGGGGTTTTATAGGCGGAGCCCACCAGATCGACAACGCCGAAATGAGACGTGCCAGTTCCCGGGTGACGATCGACGTGCTCGGACGAGGTGTATCGCCGGCCGCGTCGAAATGCGGCGGCGATACACCTTCGTGATTGGTTAGCGAAACGGTATGGCGTAGAGCAGCCCGCCGCGAGTCCACAGATCGTTCAGCCCGCGCTCGAGCTTCATCGGCGAGTTCTTGCCGACATTGCGATCGAAGCTCTCACCGTAATTGCCGACCTGCTTGACGACGTTATAGGCGAATTTGTCGTCGAGACCGAGGCCTTGGCCATAGCCCTGCCCGACGCCGAGAAAGCGCTTGACGTCGGGACCGCCGGTCTTCGCCATCTCGTCGATATTTGCCTGGGTAATGCCTTTCTCCTCGGCCTCGATCATTGCCATGAAGGTGTATTTCACGATGTCGAGCCACTGGTCGTCGCCATGGCGCACGAAGGGACCGAGCGGCTCCTTGGAGACGCGCTCCGGGAGGATGACGAAATCCTCCGGCGTCTTCGTCTGCGTCGCCAGCACGCCGGCGAGGGCGGAAAAATCCTGCGTCATCACATCGCAGCGGCCCGAGAAGAAGGATTCGTACATGCGATCCTGATTCTCCAGCACCACCGGCTTGTACTTGATCTTGTTGGTGGTGAAGACGTCGACCATGGTCATTTCATGCGTCGTGCCCTGGGCGACGCAGATCGTCGCGCCATCGAGCTGCTTGATGCTCGAGACCTTGAGATCCTTGCGGACGACGAAGGCTTGGCCGTCGTAGAAATTGATCCCGGCATAGTTCAGGCCGAGCACGCTGTCGCGGCTGATGGTGATGGTCGAGTTGCGCAGGAGGACATCGATCTCGCCCGATTGCAGCGCGGTGAAGCGCTGCTGGGCGGTGAGCGGCGTATATTTCACCTTGCTATTGTCGCCGAAGACCGCCGCCGCGATGCCGCGGCAGAGGTCGACATCGAGCCCCTTGTAGTTGCCCTGGCTGTCCGGCATCGAGAACCCGGCGACGCCGGTATTGACGCCGCATTGCAGATAGCCGCGCGACTTGACGGCATCGAGCGTCGCAGCCGACGCCGTGCCGCCGCTCGCCATCCCCGCCAAGATCGATGCGATTGCCATCGCCCGCAGAATGGTCGCTCCCATTGGTCGTTTCCTTTCCCCGTTTGGTGCTGTTATGTCGACGCGATTGCCGCGTCGATAGCGTCGCCGAGCTTGTCGACAAGCTCGGCGATCTCGGCGGACCGGATGATGTAAGGCGGCGCCAGCAGGACATGATCGCCGCGTCGCCCGTCGATCGTGCCGCCCGCCGGGTAGCACATCAGGCCTCGTGCCATCGCCTCGCGCTTGACGCGGGCATGTAGCTTGAGGTCGGGATCGAAGGGCTCCTTGCTCGCCCGGTCGGCGACCAACTCGAGGCCGATGAAGAGACCGCGGCCGCGCACATCGCCGATATGATGATGGTTGCCGAAGCGGTCCTGAAGTATCGCCGCGAGCTCGGCGCCGCGTTGCTGGACGGCGTCGAGCAGCCCGTCCTCCTTGATGGTCCGCTGCACGGCGAGGGCGGCGGCGCAGGCTGTCGCGTGGCCCATATAGGTGTGGCCGTGCTGAAAGAATCCCGAGCCGAGGCGGATGGCTTCGACGATGCGCGCATTGGCGAGCATTGCGCCGATCGGCTGATAACCGCCGCCCAGGCCTTTGGCGATGGTCATGATGTCGGGCGCCACACCCTCTTGCGTACAGGCGTGCCGCGTCCCGGTGCGGCCCATGCCGCACATCACCTCGTCGAGAATGAGCAGGATGCCGTGGCGATCGCAGATCTCGCGGATACGGGCGAGATAGCCGGGAACGGGCGGGACGACGCCCGCGGTAGCGCCGACGATCGTCTCGGCGACGAAGGCGATGACCGTCTCGGCGCCGAGTTCAAGGACCTTCGCCTCGAGCTCGTCGGCGACGCGCTTGCCATACGCCGCGTCGCTCTCGTCATGCCGACGGTCCCGATAGGCGTAGCAGGGCGCGATATGGTGGGTCTCGATGAGATGGGGCGAGAAAAGGGCGCGACGCCAGGCATTGCCGCCGACCGCCAGCGCGCCGAGCGTATTGCCGTGATAGCTCTGGCGGCGGGCGATGAAGTGGCGCCGCTGCGGCTCGCCGATCTCGACGAAATACTGGCGTGCCAGCTTCAGGGCGGCCTCGACGGCCTCGGAGCCGCCGGCGACGAAATACGCCGTCGCCATGCCGGGCGGCGCATCGGCGATCAGGACATCGGCGAGTTCTTCCATCGCCGCGTTGGTGAAGAACGAGGTATGGGCGAAGGCCAGCCGGCCGACCTGCTCCTGGATCGCGGCGATGATGCGCGGATGGCTGTGGCCGAGACAGGACACCGCGGCGCCGCCGGACGCGTCGAGATAGCGGCGTCCCGTGCTGTCGATGAGGTAGCAGCCGTTGCCGGCGACCGCAACGGGGAGGTCGCCCGCGCCGCCACGATGCATGACATGGCTCATCGCGGCTTCTGCCGCCGCGGCTGATCGGGCCAATAGGCCTTGAAGCGTTCGAGCCGCTTCTCGCTGAGCTCGATCGCCGCAAGCGCTCCCTTGCCGCCGCGCGACACCAGGACGGCGAGGAGGGCCTGCACCAGCGCCATCATCGAGACGATGGAATGGAAGAAGGACGGCGTGCCGGCAGCGATCAGCAGCGTCGCGTCGGCGGCGCGCGCGATCGGCGACAGCGTGTCGTCAGTGATCGCCACGACGCGGGTGCCGACATCGCTCGCATAGGACACCGCCTGGACGACCTCGGCGGTATAAGGCGCGAGGCTAATCGCAATCAGCAGATCGTTGCGCCCGATCGCGCTCAACTCGTCGATCACCATGCCACCCTGGCTCTGCACGAGCAGAGAGTTGGCGCGAAACAGCCGATAGACGTAGTTGAAGAAGAAGGCGATGGGAAAGCAGCTGCGCTGACCGAGGACGAAGATACGCTCGGCGCCTTCGATCAACGTAACCGCCTTGAGCAGGGTTTCGGGGTGGTTCTTCTCGAAGGTGAGCTCGATATTGTCCATCTCGGCGCTGAAGAGATCCTTCAGCAGTTCGAGCGTCCCGGTCTCATCGCCGCGCAGCTGAAGATCGCGTGCCTTGCGGCTGTAGCGCTTGCTCTGCTGACCCTCGCGCAGCCGATTCTGGAAGATGGCGCGCAGCTCGGAATAATCGGCGAAGCCGAGCGCCCGCGACAGGCGCACGAAGGTGACCGAGGGCAATTCCGCTGCTTGAGCAAGATCGCGCATCGAGCACAGGGCGACGTCATCAGGATGGTCGAGCAAGTAGCGTGCGGCCTTCCGCAACTGTGGGCTCAACGACCCGAAACGGTCGGAGACCTGTTCGGCAAGCTGGGTGAGGTCGGGCAGTTTCTGCATGCCGAATGCTAATCCAGCATGCGGCTCGTTGCAACATATGAATCATATTATAGATTTGGTGGATCAAATCGTTCATAGCTCTTTCGACCGCAGATAGACCGTCTCGTTGCGATCGACTAGGCTCGCATTCGATTCGAAAATTGTGCCGCATCGCGGCAAAAGAGGGGATCGGCATGGCGGGAAAATTCATCAAGCTCACGGCGGCGAACGGCGATCGATTCCGTGCCTATCTGGCGCTGCCCGAAGCGAAAAAAGGTCCCGGTCTCGTCCTCATTCAGGAGATCTTCGGCGTCAACCAGCACATGCGCGACGTCGCCGATCTCTACGCCGCCGAGGGTTATGTCGTGCTCTGCCCTGATCTCTTCTGGCGTATCGAGAAGGATGTCGAGCTCGGGCAAAGCGAGGCCGATTGGAAGCGAGCCTTCGAGCTCTATCAGAAATTCGACGTCGCCAAAGGGGTGCGGGACATCACCACCACCGTCAAGGCGCTGCGCGGCCTCAAGCAATGCACCGGCAAGGTCGGCGCGCTCGGCTTCTGTCTCGGCGGCAAGCTCGCCTATCTTGCCGCCGCCAAATCCGGCGTCGACTGTGCGGTCTGCTATTACGGCGTCGGTATCGAGCAGTCGCTCGATCTTGCGCCGCGCATCAAGTGCCCGGTCGTCATGCATTTCGCCGAGAAGGACCAGTATGTCCCGATGACCGCGGTCGAGAAGGTCAAGAAGACCTTCGCCCGTCGTCCGGAGATCGAGATCTACGTCTATCCCGGCGTCGATCACGGCTTCAACCGCAAGACCGGGGTGCACTATGACAAGCCGGCCGCGATGATGGCGCATTCACGCTCGATCGCTCTGCTGCGCAAGGTCATGGGGCCGCATTACGACCTCAGCGCGCTGTGGGAAAAGCATACGATGTACGAGTTCGGCACCCGCGACGTCGCGGCGACCATGGGAACCATGGTGCCTGAACCCTATGTCAACCATGTCCCGACGATGACCGGCGGGGTCGGCGCGGCCGATCTCGCACGCTTCTATGCCAATCACTTCATTCCGAAATGCCCGAAGGACACCAAGCTGGTGCCGATCTCGCGCACGATCGGCACCGATCGCCTGGTCGACGAGATGTTGTTCTGCTTCACCCATGACATCGAGATCGACTGGATGCTGCCAGGGGCGAAGCCGACCGGCAAATACGTCGAGGTGCCGCTCGTCGCCATCGTCAATTTCCGCGGCGACAAGCTTTACCACGAGCACATCTATTGGGATCAGGCGAGCGTGCTGGCGCAGATCGGGTTGATCGATGCCACGGCCCTGCCGGTCGCCGGCATCGAAACCGCGAAAAAACTCGTCGACGAGACCTTGCCGTCGAACACGCTGATGAAGCGCTGGGCCGAAAGCGCCTAGGCGTCAAGCAGCCGCAAGGGCGCCGGCACGGAATGCGCCGGCGCCCCGCGGTCGTACTGCGTTCGTGGTTATCGCGTGGCTATTGGGTGCTGGCCGTCTGATTCTGCCACTCCGGCATGCTCTTCAGGTCATCCGTCGTCTTCGCGACCTTGAAGCCGCCTTTGTCGCCGTCCCAGGTGAACTGGTCGACCGGGAGCGCGACCTTGTGGCCGCCGACACCGAGCACGCCACCAGCGCTGACGACGAACCGGTCAATCGTCTTGCTCGACGGATTCATGAGGACGGTCGAGACCGATCCGATCTTGCTGTCGTCGGCGCCATAAACCGCGGAGCCGCTGATCTTGGAGACATCCTCCATCTTGAGCGGATTCGGAGCCGGCGTGCGAACGGCCGGGGCGGCGGCCGGCGCCGACATCGAGTTATTCGGGTTGGGCGTCCGATTGGTCGAGCTGGGCGGTGCCGTCTGTGCCAGTGCCGATCCGGCAATCAGCACGAGAGCCGATGCCGTCGCGATCATCTTGCTGCGCATAAGAACCTCCACAACGGTGGACACCCAATTGAAACACCCGGTGGAGCGGCACTGTTCCGATATTGCCTTATTCGAAATTCCCCGTTCCCTGGAAAAACCGTCCGATTTGCTAGATTATTGGGTGAATCGATCGGACGGTTCCTACGGCAACGCCGCGGTCGCCCGGTGGCCGCGGGCGCCGCGTCGTCAAGTCGCTATTTCGGTGTCGCGTGGGATTCGACCAGCCAGAGCTGATAATCGATGCCGCGTGAAATCTCGGTGAAGACGTCTGCCGTGTCGGCGTCGCCGAAGCCGGCCGATTCATCGATTGCCTGTCGGGCCGACTGGCCGAAGGCCGCGAGCGCGCCGGAGATCGCGAAAATGTGGTCCTTGGCGTCAGCGACGCCCAGGGAATAGGGCACCAGGAAGGAATGCTTGGTCGCCACCTGGATCGTGCCGTGCGCCGTGCCGCCAAGTGCCGCGGCTCGCTCGGCGATGGTGTCCGAATAATCCTCGACCTCGCCCGCCACCTTGTCGAACAGCTCATGGATGGCGATGAAATTGGCGCCGCGCACGTTCCAATGCGCCTGCTTCACCTGGGCATGCAGATCGATTGCTGCAGCGAGATGCTTGTTGAGCAACTCGATCGATTTGCCGCGGATGTTCTCGGACAGTGTGTTCCTGGTCTGATGCATGGTTCAGGTCTCCCTGGATAGAGCGGCCGGCAGCGGACCGGACCGCGGGGTTCATCGATCGCATGCCGACGCGATCTCTATTGCCAGCATATTGTGTATAGATAGTGCGAGCCCGGCATTGACGCCTCTCATTTTTCAACCGGCAGGCTTGCAGTATTGCAGCTTGTCGGGCACGGACCCCGCCCCAGTCCGATCATCGTTGGCCAAATCGGCGGCAGCTTGCCGTTTCCCCGATCAGCCGCCTAGAGTCCGAGCCAGGAATGCTTTACGGCCTCGGCCGTGGCGAACTCGGCGGGTGTGCCGTTCCAGCGAATTTGGCCCTTGCCGAGTACGGCGATCTCATCCGCGAAAGCGAGGGCAAAGCCAAGGTTCTGCTCGACCAGCATGATGGCAAGCCCCTCGCCCTTGAGACGAGCGAGCACCGCCTCGATCTCGGCGACGATCAGCGGCGCCAGGCCTTCGGTCGGCTCGTCGAGCAGGAGGAGGCGCGGATTGGTCAGCAGCGCGCGGGCCATCGAGAGCATCTGCTGCTCACCGCCCGAAAGCGTCGCCCCGCCGCTCGCCCGCCGCTCGGCCAAGCGGGGGAAGAGCGCATAGACGCGCTCGAGCGTCCAGTCATTCGCCGTCGGCGCACGGCGTGCCGCCAGGGTGAGGTTCTCGAGCACCGAGAGGGAGGGGAAGATGCCGCGGGTTTCCGGCACGTAGCCGATGCCGCTGCGCGCGATGCGATAGGAGGATTGCCCGGTCATATCATTGCCGGCAAAGACTATTCGACCCGTGCGCGGTCGGACGATGCCGATGATCGATTTGAGGGTTGTGGTCTTGCCCGCGCCATTGCGGCCGAGCAGGGTCAACACGCGCCCCGGCGCCACCGCGAGCGAGACGCCATGCAGGATATGGCTGTCGCCGTAATAGCTGTTCACGTCGTCGAGCTGGAGGAGGGGCGTGGTCATCGCGCCGTCTCGCCAAGATAGCGGCGGCGCACCTCCGGCGAGGCACGGATCTCGGCCGGCGTACCTTCCGCCAATACGCTGCCGTAATCGAGCACGGTGATGCGCCGGGCGAAGTCGAAGACGATCTCCATGTCGTGCTCGATCACCAGCAGGGCAAGCTCGCCCGGCAAATCGGCGATCAACTTGGCCATTTCGGCGGTCTCGTCGGCGCTCATGCCGGCGGTCGGCTCGTCGAGCAACAGGATCTTCGGTTCGATCGCCAAAGCGAGGCCGATCTCGAGCTGGCGCTGTGTGCCGTAGGGCAGGGTGCCGACGACGGCGTCGAGAAAGGGCGTCAGGCGGATCCGCTCGGCGATGGCGGCGGCACGCCGATAGATCTCGGTCGAGCGAACGAATGGTCGCCAGAAGATCGTGCCGGCGCCGACGCCGATCCCCACCGCGACGGCGAGGTTTTCGAGCACGGTCAGATCGGGGAACAGGTTGTTCTTCTGGAAACTGCGCGTCAGCCCGGCGCGTGCCCGCGCGTCGGGCGACAGCGACGTGACGTCGCGCCCCTCGATGTAGACCTGCCCGGCATCCGGCCTCAGCTCGCCCGACAGCAGGTTGAAGAGCGTCGTCTTGCCGGAGCCGTTCGGGCCGACGATGGCATGGCGAGCGCCGCGCGGCAGCTGTAGCGAGATTCCGCGGGCGACTTCGAGCGCGCCGAAGGATTTGCACAGCCCCTCCGCCCTAAACACGGCGTCGGCTCCGCGTCAGCCGCGCCAGCGCGCCGTAGAGTCCCTCGCCGGCAAGCAGCACGATGGCGATGAAGAAGGCGCCCATGATCGCCATCCAATAGGGCGTCACCGCCGAGAGATAATGATGCAGCAGCGTCCACAACGCGGCGCCGACGATCGGGCCGAGCAGGCTGCCGAGCCCGCCGATGATGACCATGATGAGAACCTCGCCCGAGCTTGTCCACACCAGGAGATCGGGCGATACGAAGCCGGTGCGCTGCGCCTGCAGCGTGCCGGCGAGGGCCGCCAGCATTGCCGCGACGGTAAAGACGGCGAGCTTATAGTGCTGTACCGGGCAGCCGAGGGCGCGGGCGCGGTTTTCGTTGCGATGCACCGCCGAGACGACGGCGCCGAACGGCGAGTCGATGAGTCGCGCCAGCGCCAGATAGACCAGCGTCGCCACCGTCAGGGCGACGAGAGCGAAATCAGCGGGATTGGCGAGATCGGCGTCGAGGATCGAGAGGTCGAGCTGCGGGATACCCGAAAGCCCGCCGATGCCGCCGAAGACCTTGTCGCGGGCGAACCATGCCCAGCCCATCTGACCGAAGGCGAGCGTCACCATGATGAAGAAGACGCCGGTAAGATGGATGATGAGCCGGCCGATCACCAGAGCGACCAAGCCGGTCAGCAGAATCGCCAGCGGCAGAGCTGCCGCCGGCGGCCATTTGAGGAAGAGGGTGAGGCCAGCCAGCGCGTAGGCGCCGAGCCCGAAGAAGAGAGCATGGCCGAGCGAGACCATGCCGCCATAGCCGACCAGGAGATCGAGGCTCATGGCGAAGATCGCCGCGATGGCGATCTCGCCGATCCGGTCCTGGCCGGCATAGCCCGAGAACCACCAGGCGGCCAACGCCGCGGCAAGCAGCGCAACGGCCACGGTCCGGCGCTGAGCGGGCGGGATGCGGTTCACGCGCTGCGCCGTGCCGGCAACAGGCCGCCGGGCCTGAGCAGCAGCACCAGCACCATAACGGCATAGATCATGAAGCTGGAGAAATCCGGCAGCAGCACCGCGCCGAAGGTCTCCGCCATGCCGATGAGCAGCGAGCCGAGTAGCGCGCCCTTGAGGCTGCCGGGCCCGCCCACGACGACGACAATCAGCGTCGGAATGAGGATGGCGACATCCATGCCGGGATAGATCTGCAGCACCGGCGCGACGACGACGCCGGCGAGGCCGGCGAGCCAGCAGCCGAGGCAGAACACGAAGAAGAAAGCGGCGTCGATGTTGATGCCGAGGCTCGCCGCCATGACGCGATCGTCGACTCCGGCCCGGACCACCGCGCCGAGCCGGGTCCGCTCCAGACCGAGCCAGAGGAGAAGCGCGACGACGAGGCCGAGAGCGATGACGAAAAGCCGATAGGCCGGGTAGAGCTGACCCCAGATGCGAATGCTATCGGCAAGGAAACCAGGCGCCGCGATCGCCTCCTCGTAGTCGCCCCAGATCATGCGCACGACATCAATGCCGATGAAGATGAGGCCGAACGTGACCAGCACCTGTTTCATCGGGCTGTCGCCCTGCAGGCGACGCAGCAGGACGGCATAGATCGCCGCGCCGAGTGAAGCGGCGATCAACGGAGCCAGCGCCAGCGCGGCCCAGAACGAGCCGGTGGCGTGAACGAAGGACAAGCCGATGAAGGCGCCCAACATGTAGAGCGTGCCGTGGGCGAGGTTGATGAAATTCATCAAACCGAAGACGACCGACAGCCCGACCGAGAGCAGGAAGAGCAGCATCGCGTATTGCAGCCCGTTGAGGAGCTGGATGACGAGCGACGCGGGATCGGGAAGCATCGGTAAGTCAGACCCGCTTTATCGCCCCTCTCGCCTTGCGCGAGAGGGGATGCATGTCATTTGTCGACCGAGCCTAGAGCTTGCAGCCGTTCGGCGCGTCCTGGACGTTCTTGATGCGGCTGAGGACGTTGAAGTCGATCTTGTCGCCGACCTTCTTGGCCTCGTAGATATAGATGTCCTGAATGATATTGTTGGTCTTCGGGTCGATCTTGAGCGGGCCGCGCGTGCCTTCCACGCTGACCTCGTGCAGCGCCTTGACCAGCGCCGCCTTGTCGGAGGTCTTGCCGCCATTGGCCTTCAGCGCGGCGTAGATCAGCTTGCCGGTGTCGTAGCCCTGCGCGGCGAATTCCGAGGCGGTCCGGTTGTACTTGGCCTGGAACTTCGCCTGGAAGGCCTTGTTGACCGGGTTGTCGATCGCCGGGACGTAGTTGAGGATGCCGATCACCCCCGCGGCCGCATCGCCCTCGCCGGGCAGGTTGAGCGGCGAGATCAGCCAGCCGGCAGCGGTCAGCTTGATCGTTTCCTTCAGGCCGAACTCGCTGAACTGCTTGACCAGCGCGGTCGCCGGCGGGCCGGCGAAGAAGGTGAAGACGGCGTCCGGCTTTTGCTCCTTGATCTTGGTCAGATAGGGGCCGAAATCGCTGATCGGGCCGAAGGGTGGGTATTGCTCGCCGACGATCGTGCCGCCAGCGGCGATGAAGGGCTTCTTGAACCCGTCCATCGCCTGATGGCCGGTCGTATAGTCGAAGGCGATCAGCGCCGCCGTCTTGACGCCCTGCTTGACCAGCCACGGCCCCATCTCGCGGACGATCTGGTCGTTCGAGAACGAGGTACGCATCACCCAGGGGCTGCATTTCTCGCCGGTCGCCTCGTTGTCGCCGGCATTGGGGATGATCAGCGGAATACGCGAGCCGGCGGCGAAGGCGAAGAGGGCGCCGAGCTCGTTGGAGCCGATCGGACCGACCAGCATGTCGGCCTTGTCCTCAAAGACGAGCTTCTTCGCCTTGGCCTGGGCGACGTCGGGTTTGTGTGTCGTATCCTCCTTGAGGATGACGATCTTGCGGCCGGCGACCTCCATGCCGCTCTCCTCGAGCGCCATTGCCAGGCTCTCGCCGAGCTCGTTCGCGAGGGGGACATAGGGGCCGGCGGAATAAGGCATGAGAAGGCCGATGCGGACCGGCTCGGCGGCGCGCGCCGCCGGCGCAAGCACGAGGGCCAGCATTGCGGCTGTCGCAAGAAGTTTCATCATTGCCGTCCCCCTTTAGCGCAGCCGGTACGATCCCGTCCGGATGCTTCTTTCCAAACTCTTTTAAGCCTAAACTAACCCATGGAAGGTGCCAAGGGCGCGGCACGGTTGAGGAGATAACAATGTCGTATGACGGCGCGGCGATCCGCGAGCTTATCAAGCCGGATCGCGTTCACCGCGACATCTATATCGATCCCGAGCTTTTCGAACTCGAGATGGCGCGGATTTTCGGGCGGGCCTGGATCTATGTCGGTCACGACAGCCAAGTGGCGAAGCCGGGCGACTACATCGCGACGACGCTCGGACGCCAGCCGGTCGTCATGAGCCGGCATAGCGACGGCACCGTGCATGTCCTCTACAACCGCTGCGGCCATCGCGGCGCCAAGGTGGTCGGCAACCGCGAGGGTAACGTCAAGCATTTCCGCTGCTGCTACCACGGCTGGACCTACCGCACCGACGGCTCGCTGCTCGCCGTGCCGCTCAAGCGGGGCTACGAGGGAACCGAGTTCGATGCCGGCGATCCGTGCTATTCCATGATGCATGTGTCGCGCGTCGAGAACTATCGCGGCTTCATCTTCGCCAGCCTCGCCGAGGACGGGCCGGATCTCGCCACATATCTCGGCGACTCGCGTTCATCGATCGACGACATGGTCGATCGCGCGCCCGCCGGCGAACTCGAGGTGGTCGGCGGCTGCTTTCGCGTCCTTTTCCGCGCCAATTGGAAGATCTTCCTCGAGAACCTCAACGACACCATGCATCCGATGGTGGTGCACGAATCGTCGGTGAAGGCGGGCGAGATCTGGGCCAAGGAGAACCTGCCCGAGGGAGCGCCGGATCCGCTGCAGATCCGCTTCACCCGCAACAACGGCTTTCCCTACGCCTTCTGGGAGAAGCTGAAGCTCCAGGCCCATGAAAACGGTCATTCCTTCATGGGCGGCATCTTCCCGCCGCGCCGTACCGATCCCGTCTTTCTCGAGTACGTGGCGGCGATGGAAAAATCCTATGGCAAGGACCGCACCGAGGAGATTCTCGCCGTCGATCGGCACAACACGATCTTCTATCCCAACACCTCGATTCAGTCCGGCTATCAACAGATCCGCATCATCCGGCCGCTCGCCGTCGATCGTACCCAGATGGATGTCTACGCCTTCCGCCTGAAGGGCGCGCCCGACGAGTTCTACAAGACGACGCTGATCTACTCGAACGTCGTCAATTCGCCGGGCTCGATCGTCATGCCGGACGATCATGAGGCCTATAATCGCGTACAGGAGGGGCTCGTCGCACAAGCGACGGATTGGGTCGATCTGGCGCGCGACGCCGGGCGCGACCATGCCGAGGGCGAATGGCTGACCGCGATCGGCACCAGCGAGCTGCCGATGCGCAACCAATACCGCAACTGGCTACGTTACATGGCGGAGGAGGCGTGACATGGGGCTGATCCTGGGACGCGCCGAGGCGCTCGACGAATCCGATCTGCGCGGTGTCGAGCAGTTTCTCTACCGCGAGGCCGCTTTGCTCGACGACAAAAGCTGGCAGGACTGGCTCGCCCTCTACACCGAGGATTGCTTCTACTGGGTGCCCTCGACGATGAGCCAGGCGGACCCGGTCAACACGGTCTCGCTCTTCGCCGAGAACCGCATGATGATGGAGATGCGGATCATCCGGGTCAGCCATCCGCGTGCTTTCAGCCAGGAATTCCCGACCCGCACCAGCCATCTCGTCGGCAATGTGATGATCGATGCCGATAACGGCGCGACGAGCGACGGTGGCATCAATCCGCGTGCCGACCTCGTCGTCCGCTCGAGCCTGCACGTGTTGGAATACCGCAAGGAGGATCAGCGCATGTTCGGCGGCACGGTTCGGCACTGGCTGCGCCGCGACGGGACCGACTGGAAGATCGCCCTGAAACGCATCGACTTGATCAATTGCGATGCGCCGATGGAGACGGTGCAACTCTTTCTCTAGTCGGCGGATTTGCGGCCTGGCTTGTGTGCCCGGAAGCGCGTCCTTAGAATTCAATGATGACCCCGTTCCGGACCATCCTCGCCGAGGCCGAGCGCCGCAATGGCGGCGCGGCGGGCCTTGCTGCAGTGCTACCGGTGGCGAAGTCGCCGGCGGAACTCGCTGCGGTCCCGGATGATCGCTACCTCTCGGCGATGTCGCTCCGCATCTTCCGCGCCGGCTTGAAGCATGAGCTGGTCGATGCCAAATGGCCGGCCTTCGAGAAAGTGTTCCATCGCTTCGAGCCGCGCCGCGTGCGCGCCATGAGCGATGAGGCAATGGAGCGCCTGATGGAGGACAAGCGGCTGATCCGCCACTGGGGCAAGCTCAAATCGGTGCGCGCGAATGCCGCGACCATGGTCGAGATCGCCGAGGAGCAAGGCTCGATGGGTCGTTACCTCGCGGACTGGCCGGACGGCAAAGTCGTCGCGCTCTGGGACGACCTCGCCAAACGCTTCAGCCAGTTGGGCGGCAATTCGGCCGCCTATTTCCTCCGCATGGTCGGCAAGGACAGCTTCATCTTGACGCCCTACGTGGTGAGCGGGCTGAACAAATGGGGCGCCTTCGCCGGCGAACCCAAGGGCAAAGCCGATCGCGCCAAGGTGGAGGTCGCGCTGCTTGCCTGGGCCAAGGAGGCCAAGCGCCCGCTCTGCCAGGTCAGCATGATTCTCGCGCGCGCGACCGATCGCGCCGCCGGGCCGGCGACTCACCCGTGACCGATGTCGTGCTCGCGCTCCACTATCAGAACGAGGTCTTGCACCCCGAAGGCCGTATTCGTCTCGGCGTCGCCGAGCACAGCGCCGAGCGGACAGCCGTCATCGATGCCGCCAAACGGCTCATCGCCGGCGCCCGTGCTCACGGCGTGCCGGTGATCTCGGTGCGCATCGCCTTCGCGCCGGATTACGCCGAGGTCAAGACCAACGCCGAGATCTGGCGCCGCGTCGTTGCCAACAAGGTGATGGCGGAAGGAAGCTGGGGTGCCGAATTCCATGATGGTCTCGCGCCGGTGCCGGGCGAGGCCGTCATTACCCATACGAGGAATAACGCCTTCTACGCCTCGCCGCTGCAATCGGCCGTCGATCGCCTACAGCCGTCACGTCTGGTCATCGCCGGTATCGCGACCAACTTCGCGGTCGAGAGCACCGCCCGTCATGCCAGCGATGCCGGCTATGATACGGTCGTCATCGCCGATGCCTGCTCGGCGGCGAGCGCGGAGATCCATCGTGCCAGCCTGGCGAGCCTGGCGTTGCTGGCGACGCTTCGTTCCGCCGACGAGATGATCGAGGAATGGAGACGGGGCGGATGAAGGGACTTGAGGGCAAGGTCGCGATCGTCACCGGTGGGGCGACCAGCATCGGCGCGGCCATCGTGCAAGCGTTTCACGCAGCCGGCGCCAAGGTCGTCATCGCCGATATCGACGATGCAGCCGGCGCCGCGCTAGCGACCACGTTGGGCAACGGCGTCCTCTTCCACCACACCGATATCACCGACGACGCGCAAATCGCTGCTTGCGTCGCCGCCACGCTGGCGTCATTCGCCGGCATCGACATCCTCGTCAACAACGCCTGCACCATGTACGACAAGGGGCTGCAGTCGAGCCGCAAGGAATGGCTCGCGTCGTTCGATCTCAACGTCGTGAGCGGCGCGCTCTTCGTCGGCGCGGTGGCGCCGCACATGCGTCGACGCGACGGCGGCGCCGTCGTCAATTTCAGCAGCATTGCCGGCAAGCAGGGTCAGCGCGGCCGCGCCCTCTACCCGGCAAGCAAAGCAGCGATCCTGCAGGTCACCCGCAACGAGGCGATGGAGCTCGCGGCCGACGGTATCCGCGTCAACACGGTATCGCCCGGCTGGACCTGGTCGGCGACGATCGCCCGGTTGACCAAGGGCGATCGCGCCAAGGCCGATCGCATCGCCAGCGAGTATCATCCGCTCGGTCGCGTCGGCGACGCCGAGGAGGTCGCGCGCGCCGTTCTCTTCCTGTGCTCGGATGACGCTCGGCACATCACCGGAATCGATCTCCCGGTCGATGGCGGCTATGCGATGAGCGGACCGGATCAAGGCACGCCGCGAATGGGCCGTCTCGCCGAATGACGCAGGTATCGAGTTTCGTCCGGCGCTGCGATCGTCAGAACAGGTCGGAGACGGCATAGCGAAGTCGATACCAGGCCAGCCCGACCCATTCATGCGCGGCATAGAAGCTGCGCTGCAATGCCTTGCCAGTCGGCACCAGCGCGGCAGCTTCGGTCTCGGGCAGGGTCAACATCGTCGGTGCCGCGATCACGTTCAGCCCAGCCTGGGCAAAGGCGAAAGCGGCACGCTGCATGTGGAAGCCATGCGTCACCAGCACGATCGTGCCGATGGCATCGCGGCGCAACATCGCCGCGCTGAAGCGCGCGTTCTCCGCGGTGGTCTGCGAGCGGTCCTCGATCCAGCGCACCGTGACGCCGAAATCCTCGGCCAGCCCGTCGCGCATGAGCTCGGCGATCGGCCGCTCGCCGGGCTTCAGAACACCGCCGGTAACCAGGACGGGAAGTGATGTCGCGCGAGCCAGGCGGGCTGCGTAGCGCATGCGTTCGAGAGTGTACGGGCCGACAGTCCCGCCGCCATATTCGGGTGTCCGCTCCATCTCGCCCGAGAGGATGACGATGGCGCCGGCGCCCGATGCGGGAACCGCGGCGATATCGAGCGGCTCTGTCGGCTCCAATGTACGCAGCAGCGAGCCGGCGACCAACGGCGTCGACAGGGCGTAGAGAAGGAAAACCGCTCCACATTGCATGGCCACGCCGAGCCGCCGGCGACGCCGCGCCAGCCACAGCCCAGCGAGGAACAACAGGAAGAGGTTGGCCGGCGGCAAGACAAAGAGCTCGGCGAACGGCTGGAGCGAGAAAGTCTCGACCATGCGCTATGGCGCCGGCGGCGCTGCCGGCGCACGCGCGGCGGCGGGGATCGTGGCTTGCGGCACGCCGATGCTCAGCGGGTTGGCACCAAGGCGACGAGCAGCATATTGACGGCGACGTCATCGGCTGAGAGCGGTAGCACCAGGCGCGAGAAACGAATCCACGGGCGCTCCGGCGAGGGTGTGTAGGTCCCGGCATCGGTGGACGGCTTTCGCTCGGCAACGACGCGGCGGTAGTGAGCGAGCACCGCGCCGGTTCCCTGATGATGCGTCACCTCGTCGACGAACTGTCCGGTCGGGTCGCTGCTGCGCAAGCCTTGGCGAACCCGGGTGACCTCGGTGCCGACGAGCCGATAGCGGAAACGCGGCGGCTCGCCCTCGACGTCCAGCAGGACGAGTTGCGGTAAATAGGGCTTCAGCTCGATGGGGTCGATATCGGCACGCGACGGCATCAGCCGGCCGCGCCGCTTGCCGTCCCAGTACTGGTAGATCGCAGCAAGGCGCTGCCCGTCCGGGCTGTTGCCGAAGGCGAGCGCGGCGTTGTTCAGGTCATCCGTTTGGCCCGGAGGTGGGGACAAGCGATGGATTCTCCGATAGTCGTACGGCCAACCGCGATGCAGGCCGAACAGCGAAACCGACAGTGAGAAGCCGCTCCAGCGTTCCGGCAGGTGCTGACGATGGGCTAATTGTCGCACGTCGCTGGGTGATAGGATACCTGCTTTTGGCCAGCAATCCTGGCCGACCGCCCGAACAGTCGATGGGGATAGAGGACCATGCTCACCTTCTATTTCGCACCCGGATCGAGCTCGATGGCGGTCCATATTGCGCTGCATGAGGTCGGCGTTCCCTTCGAAAGCCGCCCGATATCATTCGCCAGACGGGACCATCGCGCGCCCGATTACCTAGCGCTCAACCCGGAAGGCAAGGTCCCGATGCTGCTGATCGATGGGCGGCCGCTGACCGAGGTGGCGGCGATCCTCTATTACCTCGCCAAGGGCTTTCCCGCGGCCGCCTTGCTGCCTGAAGGCGATGCCGAAGCGGAGGCGCAGGCGATCTCCTGGATGTCTTTCATCGCCGCCACCCTCCACCCGGCGCGCCGGCTGGGGATGGCGCACGCCAGCACGGTGTTCGCGATCGCCGACCGGCGATTGGGGGAGAAGGCATGGGCGCTGGGGCGTTACTCGATCGCCGATATTCATCTCTTCCGTCTCTATTGGCGCTTCGCCAATTCTCTGAAGCCCGCAGCTGGAACGTTCCCCAGCCTCTCGGCCCATTACGACCGCATGATGACGCGGCCGGCGGTACGGCGAACGATCGAGATCGAGACGGCGATCGGCTACGAATTGCCGGCATAACCCGAGCGACGGCGCGGCTATTCCGATCCCGTCTTCGCGGTAGCGCCTATGCGTGTCTCGCGATATTTGAGGTCGCGATATTCGCCGGAGCGAACGGCGGGATATTTCGCCTCTCCGGGCGGCGCAATGCAGTCGATGACGGCGTCGTAATTGGGGTGCTGGAAGAAGGCGATCGACAGCCGCTTGGCCGAGGCAGCGATGTCGCGCGGCGGGTTGACCACGCGATGCATGTTCGAGACCCAGCGATCGTTGGTCCAGCGCATCAGCAGGTCGCCGATATTGACGACGAAATTCGCCGGGTCGGTCTCGACGTCGATCCAGGCGCCGTCGCGCGTCAGGACCTGCAGCCCGCCGGGTGCGTTCTCGCCGTTGAGAATGGTGAAGGCGCCGTAGTCGGTGTGCTCGCCGGCACGCAACTGACCGGTCTGCGGCGCCGCCATCTGCGCCGGATAGAAGTTGAGACGCATGGCGGTGATATGCCTGTCGATTTTGCTCTCGAAGAAGCCCTCGTTGAGCCCCAGGGCAAGAGCGGTCAGCCGCATGAGGAGCGCCGCCAGCTCTTCCATCGCGGCGTAGTAGCGTGCGGCGGCCTCGACGAAGCCGGGAGGCTCGGCGGGCCAGAGATTGGGGATGAAATATCGGCCGCCTTCCGCGCCGGTATAGTAGGGATCGGCGGGCCAGCTCTCTCGGCCGAAATGATAGTATTCCTTGAGGTCCGGCGGCGTCGCGCGGTCATTGCCATAGGACAGCGCCTCGATACCGAGCGCCCGGTAACCGCGCGGCGTCGCCGGGACCGGATGGATCGCCTTGCGCTTCTCGGCGAGCGGCAGGGCGAAGAAGCCGTGCGCCTTGACGCGCAGCGCGTCGATGTCAGGCATCGGCACGCCGTGCCCGGTGATCGTGAAGAAGCCGACCTCCTGGCACGTCCGGTCGATCGTGCATGCCACCGCGCGGCGATCGTCGATACTGCCGTGGTGGGCGGCGGAGAGGTCGATGACGGGGATGGTGCGAAGGATGGTCCGCTCTCCTCAATGGAAGTAGGCGCCGCCGTCGACGACCAGGGTCTGCCCGGTGATGAACGCCGAGTCAGGGCCGGCAAAAAAGGCCACCGCGCCGACGAGATCGTCCGGGGTCATGTCGCGCGCGAGAACCCGGCCACGCAGCGACGGCTCCTTCACACGCTCGATCAGGCCGGGATTCTTGCGGACGCCATCGCTGACCGTGAAACCGGGCGCCACGCTATTGACCAGAATGTTGTGGCGTCCAAGCTCGGTCGCGAGGGCCCGCGTCAGCGACACCACGGCACCCTTGCTGGCGACGTAATGCGCCATGTAGGGGTTGCCCTTGAAGGCGACGCCGGACGAGATATTGATGATGCGCCCGCCCCCCGCCGATTTGAACGCTGGCAGTGCCGCCCGGCAGGCGAGAAAGATGCCGAGCGTGTTGACCTCCATGACCCGGCGCCATTCCGTCGGGTCGATCTCCTCGAACGGCTTGGGCGTCAGGGTCGAGTAGATCCCGGCATTGTTGACCAGGATGTCGAGGCGCCCAAACTCGTCCAACGCGGCGGCGACCATCGCCGCCGTGTCCTCGGCCGATGCGACATCGGCGGTGACGCCGCGGGCTCGGTGCTTGTCACTCTCGCGCAACCGAGCGGCTGCCGCTTCGGCGCCGTCGCGATCGGCAATGACGATCCCGGCGCCGCGCATGGCGAGCTCCGCGGCGATCGCGAAGCCGATCCCCATGGCGCCGCCGGTGACGAGAGCGATTTTTCCGCTGAGGGGCAAGGCCCGGTCCTCCGGACGCTACTCCGCCGCCGTCGCCGTGCCTGTCGGGCTCCTGAAGGCGGCCAGCAGATTGGCCTCGCGCGCCTTGACCTTGGCGAGATTCTTCTCCTTGACGTGACCGAAGCCGCGGATCTGCTCCGGCAGGGCGGCAATCTGCATCGCCAGCGCGTGGTTCCCGCCGTCGAGCGCGGCGATCACCGATGCCATTGTCGTCTCATATTCGCCGATGAGACGGCGCTCGGTCTTGCGCTCCTCGCTGTAGCCGAAGATGTCGAATACCGTGCCGCGCAAGCCCTTCAGCTTAGCGAGCAGCTTGAAGGCCTGGAACATCCAAGCGCCGTAGGGGCGCTTCTGCAGCTCGCCGGTGGTCGCGTCGCGGGCGGCGAAGAGCGGCGGGGCGAGGTTGAATTCGAGGGTGAAATCGCCCTCGAACTGGCCGTGCAGCTTCTTGAGGAAGTCGCCGTCGGTGTAGAGCCGTGCCACCTCGTACTCGTCCTTGTAGGCCATCAGCTTGTAGAGCGACTTGGCGAAAGTCTCGGCGAGGCCGGTGCGGCCCTTGGCCTTCTCCTTCTCGGCCTGCTCGACACGCACCACGGCGGCACGATAGCGCTCGGCATAGGCGGCATCCTGATAGCGGGTCAGGAGCTCGACGCGGCGGGCGACCAGCTCGGCGAGGCTCTGCGCCGGCTTCGGCTCCTCGCGCATCACCGGGCGCGCCTGCGCTTCGACGACGGCGCGATCATGCGCGGCGAGCCGGCCCCAGTTGAAGGTGCGCTTGCTGTTCTCGACGGCGACGCCGTTGAGCTCGATCGCCCGCTCGATGGCATCGAGGCTGAGCGGGATGAGGCCTTTCTGCACGGCATAGCCGAGCATGAAGAGATTGGTGGCGATCGAATCGCCCATCAGCGCCGTAGCGATTCCGGAGCCGTCGACGAAATCGATGCCGTCCTTGCCCGTCGCGTCGCGTCCGATCGCGTCGCGCAACGTGCGCTGCATCCCGGCGGCCTCAAAATCGATATCGCCGTTGAGCACGAAGGAGGCGGTCGGCGTCAGCGCCGAGTTGATCACCGCCCGCGTCACGCCGTTCTCGATGCGCGACAGCGCCGTCGGGCTGGCGGCGACGACCATGTCGCAGCCGAGCACCAACCTGGCGCCACCGGCGGCGATGCGCACGGCATGGATGTCCTCGGGCTGGGGCGCGAGGCGGACGTGGCTCATCACGGCGCCGTTCTTCTGGGCGAGGCCGGTGAAGTCGAGAACCGTGCAACCCTTGCCCTCGAGATGCGCCGCCATGCCGAGCAGCGCGCCGATGGTGATGACGCCGGTGCCGCCGATGCCGGTGACCAGGATGCCATAGGGCTCGTTGAGCGCCACCGGAACGGGGAGGGGGAGCGCGGCGAAGGGATCGGCGGCGACCGCGGCGAGCTTGCGCGAAGCCTTGCGCAGGAAGCCGCCATGCACGGTCACGAAGCTCGGGCAGAAGCCTTTGACGCAGGAGAAATCCTTGTTGCAGTTCGACTGGTCGATCGTCCGCTTGCGGCCGAGCACGGTCTCCAGCGGCTTGACCGAGACGCAGTTCGATTTGTCCGAGCAGTCACCGCAGCCCTCGCAGACGGCGTCGTTGATGAAGACGCGCTTGGGCGGATCGGGGAAGGTGCCGCGCTTGCGGCGGCGGCGCTTCTCGGCGGCGCAGGTCTGGTCGTAGATCAAGATGGTGAGGCCGCCGACCTCGCGCAGCTCGCGCTGGACGGTGTCGAGCTCGTCGCGGTGGCGGATGGTGACGCCTGATGCGAAATCGGTGCCGAGCGGGTATTTGTCGGGCTCGTCGGTGACGACGACGATCTGCCGCGCCCCCTCGGCGGCGACCTGGCGGGTGATCTCCGGCACGGTGAGCTGGCCATCGACCGGCTGTCCGCCGGTCATCGCCACCGCGTCGTTGAACAGGATCTTGTAGGTGATGTTGACGCCGGCGGCGGCGGCCGCGCGGATGGCGAGCAGGCCGCTGTGGAAATAGGTGCCATCGCCGAGATTCTGGAAGACATGCTTCTCGCTGGTGAACGGCGCCTGGCCGATCCAGCTCGCCCCTTCGCCGCCCATATGCGAGAAGGTCATGGTGCGGCGCTGCGGGATGAAGATCGCCAGCGTGTGGCAGCCGATCCCGGCCATCGCCCGGCTGCCTTCCGGCACGCGCGTCGAGGTGTTGTGCGGGCAGCCGGAGCAGAAATAGGGCGTCCGCGTCTGGTAGGGCGAGGGCGTGCCGAGGATGCGCTCCAGCCCGTCGAGCCGTGCCATGCGTTGCGCGAGTTCGGGCATCTCGCCGTTGAGGCGGCCGAGCCGCTCGGCGACGACCCGCGCCACCATGGTCGGCGTCAGCTCGCCCTCGGTCGGCATCAGGATGCGGCCGTCGATATCGCGCTTGCCGATGATGCGCGGGCGCTGCGCGGCGTCGACATGGTAGAGCAGCTTGACGAGCTGGTCCTCGATCAGCGGCCGCTTCTCCTCGACGACGAGGATCTCCTCGAGCCCGGCGGCGAATGCCTTGGCGCCCTGCGGCTCGAGCGGCCAGCTCAGCCCGATCTTGTAGAGGCGGATGCCGAGCCGCGCCGCCTTGGCGTCGTCGATGCCGAGATCGTCGAGCGCCTGACGGACATCGAGATAGGCCTTGCCAGTGGCGGCGATGCCGAAGCGCGCCTTGGGCGGATCGAAGACCAGGCGGTCGAGCCGGTTGGCGCGGGCGAAGGCGAACACCGCGTCCATCTTCGGCCCGTGCAGCCGGCGCTCCTGCTCGAGCGCCGTGTCCGGCCAGCGAATGTTGAGCCCGCCGGGTGGCAGTTCGTGATCGGCCGGGATGACGATCTCGACCCGGGCGGAATCGACCGAGACCGAGGCCGAGCTCTCGACCGCCTCGGCGATCGTCTTGAAACCGACCCAGCAGCCGGAATAGCGCGACAGCGCGAGGCCAATGAGGCCGAAATCGAGATATTCCTGCACGTTCGCCGGGTTGATGACGGGGATCATCGCGGCGATCAGCACCTGCTCGCTCTGATGGGCGAGGGTGGAGGACTGGCAGCCGTGATCGTCGCCGGCGAGCAGCAGCACGCCGCCATGCGGCGAGGTGCCGGCGGCATTGGCGTGCTTCAGCGCGTCGGTCGAGCGGTCGACGCCGGGGCCCTTGCCGTACCAGATGCCGAAGACGCCGTCGACGGTGGCGCCCTCGTAGAGATTGACCTGCTGGCTGCCCCATACGGCGGTCGCCGCGAGGTCCTCGTTGACGCCGGGCTGGAACTTGATGCGGCTGCGCTCGAGGAAGCGCTTGGCCGCCCACAGCGCATTGTCATAGGCGCCGAGCGGCGAGCCGCGATAGCCGGAGATGAAGCCGCCGGTCTTGAGTCCGGAGGCGGCGTCGCGCTCCACCTGCATGATCGGCAGCCGGACGAGCGCCTGAACGCCGTTGAGATAGATGCGCCCGGACGGCAAATTGTACTTGTCGTCGAGCGTGACCTGCGCGAGCTGCATCCGGCATCCCCGATGATGAAGCCCGGACTCTAGGGGGATTTTCCGGGGCTGACAATCACTGGCCCGGGCGCCCGCCCGGCCGGCTCAATCGGCTCGCCTGGCCGCAATCCATTCCGCCGTCCAGGGCGGAATCTGGTCGCCGGGCAGCGCCGGGCTGACCCAATATCCCTGCGCCTCGTCGCAATTGGCGTCGATCAGCGCCTGCAGAATGTCGGCGCTCTCGACGCCCTCGGCGACAACGCGATGGCCGAGCTGCTGGGCGAGGTCGACGATCGCGCGCACGACGATCATGTTCTCCTTCGAAGCGGTGCATTCCTTGACGAAATACTGGTCGATCTTGACCTCGGAGAAGGGCAGCTTGCGAAGCTGCAGGAGCGAGGAGTAGCCGGTCCCGAGATCGTCGAGCGACAGGCGAATGCCGGGCAGGCGCTGCGCCACCGCCGCGATCCGCGTCGGGTTGACGGTGGCGGCGCTCTCGGTGATCTCGAGCGTGATGCCCGCGACATTGAGGGCGAGCTCGCCGCAGGCGTTCTCGATGGCGGCGCCGATATCGGCGGCGGCGAAGTCGCGCGCCGTAAGGTTGATCGCCATGTCGAGATCGAGCCCCTGGCTCAACCAGCGATGCTTCTGGTCGAGCGCGGCGCCGATCACCCAGCTGGCCAAGGCGGCGATCAGATCCTGCTGCTCGACGAGCGGCAGGAAGGCGCTGGGCGGCACCAGGCCGAAGCGCGGATGGCGCCAGCGCAGGAGGGCCTCGACGCCGGTGGGACGCTGGGTGCGCAGATCGATCTGCGGCTGGAATTCGAGATGGAGCTCGCCATTGACGAGGGCCTGCGTCAGCGTCGCGGCATTGACGGCCTCGCTGTCGCTCAGCGCGGCGCGCAGCAATCCACTCAGCTCGTTCACCTCGAAAGGCTTGCTCAGGATGCCGACGATCTGCAGCCCGTTGCGGATCGCCAAAGCGCGGGCCGCCTCGATCACCGGCGGATCGCCGCCGCTGACGATCAGGATACGCGCGTTGGAGCCTTCCTCCGCCAGAATCCCGAGCACCTCGAAGCCGTCGAGACCGGGCATCATGAGATCGAGGACGATCGCGCTGGGCCGCCAGCTCCGCAGCCGCGTCCTGAGATCGGACGGGTCGTCGGTGGTGATGACGTCGAAGCCGAGTAGCCGCGCAACCTTGCCGACCACGGACGCCATTAGCGGCTCGTCATCGATGACGAGGAGACGATTGCTCTCCATGACGACCTTTCCGGCGCGGCGGCGAGGCATTGCCGTCCCGCTGCCACGTTACGTCGACACGCATGTGCCTCCCCAGGCCGTCACATTGAACACGATATTGCCGGCACCGTCACTGTTTGCGCCGTCACTGTTTGCGGGGCGCCGCTTGCCCGGGCGCCGAACCGCCGCCGCCTGTAAATAACAGGCAAAATACAGGCGGCCAGTGGTTCCCGAAAGCGAGGATTCCCCAATCAAGGGTATCCGGAACCATGCCGCCTCGACGAGCCATGGCCGGGTATGCAGGGTCTTGTGAGTTTGACGATAAGAAAGAACAAATTAGGAACGATATAGGCAGTGTGGTCGCTTCCCGCAAGCCCTCCCGGCCGCGGCGGTAGCATCATAGAGCGTGCAACTCATCTTGCTCTTGACACCCAAGGGATCGCGCTTTAAAAATGAGCATGTACTCACTCAAACGGTAAATGATCCTGACGTCCGCCGCCGGGTTGGTAGCGACGATGGGAACCGGCGCGCCTACGGCGAAGATCGCCAAAGTCGCGGGCCTCGCTGAAGGGACGCTCTTCATTTATTTCGCCAGCAAGGACGAGCTGCTCAACCAGCTCTATCTGGGGCTCAAGGCCGAGGTCGGCGCTGCCGTGCTGGAGTCCTATCCGTCGAATGGCAGCGTGCGCGAACGCAGTCGGCATGTATGGGACCGCTTCATCGACTGGGGCGCGGCGCACCCGATGAAGGCTAAGGCGATGCGCCAGCTCAGCGTCTCTGACCGGATCACTGAGGATAGCAGACGGCGCGTAGGAGCCGTGTTCCGCGACGTCAATGCCATGCTGGAGCAAAGCCTCGCCGATGGCGTCCTGAAAGACCAGCCGCAGGCCTTTATCGGCGCTATTCTTGAGGCCCTGGCAGAGACAACGCTCGAATTCATCGCGCGCGATCCGCAGAAACGCGAACAATACAAACAGGCAGGGTTTCAGGTCTTCCTGAACATTATCACCAAGTAGATATCCGCGCTGACTAAATGAGCGATTGCTCGCTCGTTCAATTCGGAAAGGGAAAGAGACAATGTCAAAAATCTCGCTGATCCCCCGCAGCGCAGGCCTGGGCGCGGTGCCGGACCGCCCTCGATCCAACGAGCCGACACTCGATCAGCTCTTGGCCGAGCCGATCGTGCAACAGCTGATGCGTCGCGACGGGATTGACGAGGCCACCATCCGCCATCTGCTGCAAGAGACCGCGGCCGCCAGGCCGGCAATGCGGACCGACGATGATCTCGCCGCGGATGATCCCCGGTCGATTGTTCGATTACGGCACGAGACTGCTCGGCTGTGGTGCAGTCGCTACGATCGAGAGGTGCGGGCCCAGCTTCCCGGTATGACCCGTACACGATGCACTGTTCTCATCTATCTCGCGCAGCACGAGGGGGTCCATCAGGCCACATTCGCTAGGATTCTCGACATCAGGCCGAAAACCCTCGTTCGCCTGCTCGACCGGTTGGAAGCGGACGGTTTCGTCACACGCATGCCTGCGCCTGACGATCGCCGCACCCATGTCCTGGCGCTAACGGCCAAGGCGCTGCCGATCGTCGAGTACATCTACGTCCTGACCCGGACGATCTACGACGACCTGCTGCTTGGGATCCCCAAAGCAGAGAAGCGACGGGCTATGCAAGAAGGGGGATCCCATGATTGACCCAGCGTGGTGGCAAATATCCGGCGCCGTGGCCGGCGGGATCGTCGGTGGCTTCTCCCTCTTCGATTGAGACTTCGCATCTAGAGAAGCCGCATCACCGTACCCGGCGGATGCTGGTACCAGCCGGGATCGCGATAGTCGCCATCGGCGAGATCTTGACGGACTTTGATCACCGTGAACATCCCACCCATCTCCATTGCGCCGAAGGGACCTTTCCCCGTCATCATCGGCAGCGTGTTGGGGGGAAGCGGCATTTGCATCTCGGCCATATCCGCCATGCCGCCGGAACCCATGGCCATATACTGCGGCAGCACCGACGCGATCCGCTTCTGCAGATCGCCGCCTTGAGCGACACCGATCATGTTCGGAATGTCATGCGCCATCGCGTTCATGGTGTGATGGCTCTTATGACAATGGAGCGCCCAATCGCCAGCTCGGTCGGCCACCCATTCGATCACCGCGGTCGAGCCGACCGGCACGTTGACGGTCGTCATCGGCCATTGCGCCTGGTCAGGAATCCAGCCGCCGTCGGTCGCCGTCTGGCGGAAGTGGTAGCCGTGCAGATGAATCGGATGGGAATCCATGCTGAGATTGCCGATCCGCACCCGGACGCGGTCGCCGAGCCGGACCGGCAGCGCATCGATCCCGGGGAACGTACGGCTGTTGAAGGTCCAGATATTGAAGTCGAGCATCGTCGCGACCTGAGGGGTGGCGGTGCCGGGCTTCACATCCCAGGCATGCAGCAGGAAAGCGAAGTCGCGGTCGACCCGGCGTTCAGTCGCATCCTTGGGATGGACGATGAACATGCCCATCATGCCCATCGCCATCTGCACCATCTCGTCGGCGTGCGGGTGGTACATGTAGGTACCGGATTCCTCGAGCGTGAACTCGTAGACGGCCGTCTTGCCGGGTGGAATCTGGGGTTGCGTCAACCCGCCGACCCCGTCCATGCCATTCGGTACGAGGACGCCGTGCCAGTGCACGGTGGTCCATTCCGGCAGCTCGTTCTTCACGAAGATGCGCACGCGATCGCCCTCTACGGCTTCGATCGTCGGTCCCGGCGTCTGCCCGTTATAGCCCCAGGCATTGACGACCATTCCCGGCGCGAATTCGCGCTTTACCGGCTGGGCCACCAGCCTGAACTCCTTCACCCCATCCTTGACGGTCCAGGGTAGCGAGGAGCCGTTGATCGTCACGACCGGGCGATACGAGCCATCGGCGGGTGCAGGCGGCACCTGGGTTCGCGGCGATGGCCCCGATCCGGTTGTCATCTGCACCGTCCGCTTCGCCGGTTGCGGTGCCGCGCCAGGCTGCGAATGGCCGGCATGGTCCTGGGCGGCAACCTTGCGGGACAGGCCGAGTGCGGTGCCGGCGGCGGCAAGCGCGCCGGTGAGCGAGAGGAAATTGCGTCGGCTGGTCATGGTTGCCTTCCGGCCAGGATTGTGGGTCGCTGCGGCGCGCTGGCGCTGGCATCGGGTAGCGGTCCCGCCAGTGCCTTTTCGAGATCCGACCGTGCGATCCAGTAGTCCCGCATCGCGCCGATGTAGTCGCGCCCGGCGTTGATCTGATCCTGGCGGCTGCGCAGCAGGTCGTAGACGCCGATCAGCATGCCGTTGGAGAGGCGCACATTCTCGTCCACGATGCGCTGCTGCAGCGGCAGAATCGTGCTGCGATAGAAATCGGCCGCGTCCTGAGCCGCCACCAGCCGCGCATAGGCTTCGCGCACCTGCGAGCGGACGTCGACGGCAAGCGCGGCGAAGGCCTTCTCGCTTCTGCGCTTCTGCGCTTCGAGCGTGGCGATTCGTGCCTGACCTTGGTCGAAGATCGGGAGCGAGAACTCGACGATCGGTCCTTTCAGCCATTTCCCGCTGTCGGGATCCCGCTCTAGGCGCACGCCAACGCCGAGCGAGGACAGCCAGCGGAGCTGCTGCCCGAGTTCCGCTGCATAGGTCGCGGTCTGCAGCGCCTGCCGGGCTCCCGCCAGATCGAGCCGATGTTCGATGGCCGTCGTCTCGAGCCCGTCGAGCGTCGGCTTCGTCGCCGGGATGTCCGGTAGCCTCTCCGGCAGGTTCCAGGCGAGCTGGTCGCCGTAGAGGCCGAGCAACCGGTTGAGGATCTCGCGGCCGCTGGTCACGCGGGCTTCGGCGCGCGACAGCTCGACGACCGCCTGCGCGTATTGCGCCTGCTGCATGGCCTGATCTCGCGGCGTCGCGTTTCCCGCCTGCAACTGGCGCGACGACAGCTCGGCGGCGGCCGCCGTCGCCGACACCGCCTGGCGGAACATCTCGGCAGTCTGCTGGTCGGCGAGAAGCTGGTAGTAGGCCGACCGCACCTCTGCAGCGAGATCGATGATCTTGTTGCCGAGCTCGAACTTCGCGCGCTCGAAAGCGCTCGACGCGATGGTCCGCTGCGCCGGGAGCGTAACGAGGCGCATAATGTTCTGGACGATGGAAAATGATGGGTTCACCGCCCCGTTGCCGACCAGGATCTCCGTCGAGAAGGACGGATTCTCCAGCAAGCCGGCCTGAGCGAGATCGGCCTGCGCGATGCCGAGCTCCTCGTAATCGGCCTGCAGGCGCAGATTGCTGAGGAGGGCGATGTGCACGGCGCTGTCGGCAGTCAGTGCGCTCTCCAGCAAACGGGAAAGCGCATCCTGCGCGGCCTTGCCTTCCGGCTTCGCAGCGTCCCGCGCCACGCCTTGGCCACCGAGGCGGTCGACCGTCATTTTTCGAACGTCGGCGGTTCCTGCCTCGGGATCGACGCTCGCGCACGCGCCGAGGAGGAGCAACATCGCAGCCGCTCCGACAATCGGCTGCGGCCTCACGGGCGGACGGCGCCGCGGGGCGCCCCTCCCGGTTGCTTGCCGGTCATCGTCGCGTCGCCGTGATCCATACCGGGCATCGACATCATGTCGCGAGACATTCCCGCCATGCCGCCATGCTGCATTCCGCCGTGGCCCGGCTGACTGCCCGCGGCGGCCTTGTCGGCAGCTTCGCGCGTCGCGAAATCGTCGGGCGTCTGGTAGTCTTGAAGCGCCGTCGAGATGTCGATCGATCCCGATGCGGCGGCGGGGTTTCCGGGATGATCGGGAGCGAGCTGAACGGGTGCGCTACCGACGCAGGCCGCCAGGCCGAGCGACGCTACAAGGACGGTCAGATTGAGGATGCTTGGCATCATTGTCTCCCGTCACTGCATGACGCGGAAGACGCCATGCATGCCGTCCTCGGCGTGTCCTTTGACGTTGCACGAGAACTCGACGTTCCTGTCCTTGCCGAATCGCCAGATCAGCTCCTTGGTCTCGCCAGGCTCGAGAGTGACGACGTTGGGATCGGTATGCTTCATGTGCGGCATCTGCCGCATCATGGCCTGGTGCTCCTCGTGCTCTTGCGGCGTGGCGATGGAGAATTCGTGCGAGCTGAAGCCCGCGTTGGTGATGATGAAACGTACGGTCTCGCCGGCGCGAACCTGGATCTGCTTCACGTTGAAAGCGTTGTCCGTCGCCTCGATGCGAACCGTGCGCTTCGCGTTCTCGGGTTTCCCCGGCGCGCCATCGGTGCTGGTGGCGCCGTGCGCAGCGCCGCCGTGGTCGCTTTCCCCGTGAGCGTGACTCGGCTGCGCCGAAGTCCCCCAAATCATGGCGGCGGCAAGAATTGCGGCAAAACGTAATGTCATGATGACCCCGAAGGTTCAATTGGATCTGAGGAAGGCAGTCGCTTCGCATAGCCAGACAGAGACAGAGTCATCCCGTCAGGCTGCAGAAGCGCTGCGACGGTTCGACCTGACGGCTGCTATCCCAAGAGAGACAGCCGGCGCGCCAAGATCAAACGCAAGCGATCAGATTGAACTTCGCGGTGGAGGATCGGCGGGCGTCATGACGATGCCGACCGATAGCAGGGGCCGGGAAAACCACAGCGTCATGCTTACGAAGGGTGGCGGCAGAACGCTATCCACCGCAAGGAGACCGCCGCATCCCACTGGGCAAGACGCCGCGCAGCAGCCGTCATGATCGCAATGATTGTGATCGCCCGGCTGACAGGGGCTGGATCGATCGGCAACGCTTCGCGACGTGAATTGCCCGGCGTGAAGAGCCGTCGCAGCCCTCAAGGTTTCCGACAAAACAGGGCGATCAGCTTGCGTGGCGTTGCTGTCGTCATGATGACGAAGCCATTGCCATGAGGATGGCGAGCGCTAGAAGTGCCGCCTTCATCAAATGTGCTAACGCGCCAACCGGCTCATGCATACGCGCCAGCTTACCTCGTCGACTTGCCGAAAGGAACCCTCTCCCCCTCGGAGAGGGCCTACGACAAATGCTCAGGAGGGTGAGGGTGCGGGCCACACCTCTGACGGCGCCGACATAGGCTCGGCAAGACACCCTCACCCTCACCCTAACCCTCTCCCGGAGCGCCTGGGCACCGGTGAGGCGCACGCCCTCCGCCACGTTGGCGGCATCGAGGCATGACCGCGCTCGCGAGCGACGGCTGCGGCAGTCGCACCGGCGCTTGCGGAAGCCGCAAGACCCGATCGAACGCAGCAATCCTGGCGAAGCGTGGATGAGACGGCACCTCTACCTTACAAAAATCGGCCGATCCGCTGATCGCGCACGTCGGGCCACCGCGGCGGCCCCGGGACCCCGAAACTTCGACCGCACAGGAGAATCCGATGACATCGATAGTCCACGGGGTCAGCATCCCCGACAGCAAGCTGGCCCGCGAGATAACCGAGGTGGTCCGCGATACGGAATCGCCGCTGCTCTTCCATCACTCCAGCCGGGTCTACTACTTCGGCGCCTTGGCGGGTAAGCACCGCGGGCTGAACTTCGACCCCGAGCTGCTCTACGCCGGCGCCATGTTCCATGACATGGGCCTGACCCATCAGCACAGCAGCGCGCATGAGCGGTTTGAAGTCGACGGTGCGAACGCCGCGCGGGATTTCCTGGGTGGGCATGGAATCGCTCAAACGGACATCGACACCGTCTGGACGGCGATCGCCCTCCACACCACGCCGGGTATCCCCCTGCATATGCACCCGGTGATCGCGCTCGTGACGGCCGGCGTCGAGATGGATGTGCTCGGACTCGCCTATTCCGAGTACGCCGATGCAGAACGCGTAGCGGTCGTGCGTGCGCATCCGCGCACCCCGCACTTCAAGGAAGACATCATCCAGGCGTTCTATGACGGCATCAAGCACAAGCCGGACACGACATTCGGTAACGTCAAGACCGACGTTCTCGCCGACAAGGATCCGGCTTTCAAGCGAGGCAATTTCTGCAGCCTGATCCGCGGATCCGCCTGGAGAGGGTAGACACCTACCGCAGCATCGCGCGATCGAAAGTCCAGGCGCTGAAGCCAGCGCCCGAAGTTCGGCACAATCTCAGGAGCCGCTCATGTCCACGACCAAGAGATTTACCAATGCCACCGGCGCGCCAGTCGCCGACAACACCAACATCCTGACCGCGGGCCCGCGCGGCCCGGCGCTGCTGCAGGACATCTGGCTGATCGAGAAGATGGCGCATTTCGACAGGGAGGTGATCCCGGAACGGCGAATGCACGCCAAGGGCTGGGGGGCCTATGGCACCTTCACGGTGACACGCGACATCACCCGGTACACGCGCGCCAAGATCTTCAGCGCGATCGGCAAGGAGACGCCGCTCTTCGTACGCTTCTCGAGCGTCGCCGGCGAGCGCGGCGCGGCCGATGCGGAACGCGACATCCGCGGTTTCGCCATCAAGTTCTATACCGAGGAGGGAAACTGGGACATCGTCGGCAACAATACGCCGGTCTTCTTCTTCCGCGATCCGCTGCGCTTCCCGGACCTCAATCACGCGATCAAGCGCGATCCGCGCACGGGGCTGCGCAGCGCGGACAACAACTGGGACTTCTGGACGCTGCTGCCCGAGGCGCTGCATCAAGTCACCATCGTCATGTCGGACCGAGGCATCCCGAAGACCTTCCGCCATATGCACGGCTTCGGCAGCCACACTTTCGCGATGATCAACGCCGCCAATGAGCGCGTCTGGGTCAAGTTCCATTTCCGCTCGCAGCAGGGTATCGAGAACCTGACCGACGACGAGGCGGCGGCCGCCGTCGCCACGGACCGCGAGAGCCATGGACGCGACCTGCTCAATGCGATCGAGGCCGGCGATTTCCCGCGCTGGACGCTCTTCATCCAGGTGATGACGCAAGCGCAGGCGAAGATCCACAAGCACAATCCCTTCGACCTCACCAAGGTATGGCCGAAGGCGGAATACCCGTTGATCGAGGCGGGGGTGATGGCGCTGAACCGCTATCCGGAGAACTACTTCGCCGAGGTGGAGCAGGCGGCCTTCTCGCCGGCGAACATCGTCCCCGGCATCGGCTTCTCGCCCGACAAGATGCTCCAGGCGCGGCTGTTCTCCTATGGCGACACGCAGCGCTATCGGCTCGGCGTCAACTTCAATCACATCCCGGTCAACGCTCCGAAGTGCCCGTTCCACAGCTATCATCGCGACGGCAAGATGCGGGCGGACGGTAATCTCGGCGGAACGCTCAGTTATCATCCCAACAGCGCGGGTCTTTGGGAGAACCAGCCCGACTTCGCCGAGGCGCCGATGCCAATCGAGGGCGAAGCCGCCCATTGGGACCATCGCGTCGACGATGATCATTGGGAGCAGCCAGGCAAGCTCTTCCGATTGATGACGCGGCAACAGCAGCAGGTACTCTTCGACAATACCGCTCGCGCCGTGGGCGCCGCCGCCCGGCATATCCAGGAGCGTCATATTGCCAACTGCACCAGGGCGGATCCCGCCTATGGCGCCGGCGTTGCTGCCGCTATCGCCCGTCTCGCCTAGAGCATGGTCCGCGTAGGCGGAACATGTGACAAGCCGGCGCGGCGCATGAGCGGCCAAAGGCAGACTCTAGAGCGATTCCGCGTAAGCGGAATGCGCTCTAGACGACCGTCCCGTCGAGGACGATCTCGCCCGTGCCGGCCTCGATCTCGACGACCCAGAGATCGGGGTCGCGGCCGGCCTGGCGGGCGATATAGGCGTCGGCGGCCACCTCGTCGACCGGCTCCTGGCCGGTCCCGCGTTGCCAGAAGAGCGCGCCGGCCGGGTCCTGCGCGCGGGTCATCACGACGCAGCCGCGCTCGCGCCGGCTCACCTTGACGAAGATGGCGCCGGCATCCTCGTCGCCCTTGCGCAGGACGGTCGCCGGGATCGCCTGCCCGTCATAGCGGCGGATCAGCGCCCTGACCCACAATCCCGATTTGAGACGCGGCTGCATGCCGGCCCTTATAGCCGAGCCGGCCGCCAGCGGCGAGCGAGCTCGGCCATAGAGCGTGTTCCACGTAGGTGGAACACGCTCTAGCCCGCGCGGCGCCTGAGCGGCCAAAGGCAGACTCTAGTGGATGAAGTCTGACATTTGAATCCTGGTAGGGATTCCTGGCCAGCTGCCGAACGACGACCGCGGCTTGCCGGCACACCAAGTGAGTGCACTGTCACGGCAACTCCCAAAGAAACGAGGGTTTACAACGGCGACGGTCCGAGGAGCTCCCAGCCGTGGCGCTGTAGGATGTCCGCCAACTCGCGCTCGTTCATCGATCCGAATTTGCGGCCGGTCCGCTGTTGCTCTTCGATCAACCCACCAGCCCTGGCCGGCGTATAGAGAAACAGCACGCGCCCGGTTTCCGCGCCGGTGCTCTTCCAGGCATGCGGCACGCCGCGCGGCACGAAGGCGCAGGTGCCGGGGCCGCCGACCGTGACGTCATCGCCGATCAAGAAGGTGACCTCGCCGCTCAGGACATAGGCCACCTCGTCGCTGTCGCGATGCAGGTGGAAGGTGCTCCTTGTCCCGGCTGGAACGATCTGCTCGAACATCATGATGCCGCCGCCGGTCTCGCCGCCCCGCAACTTGAGTGCGAACGATCGGCCTGGCGATGTCGAGCCTTGTCCCGGCGGTACAGCGACGTTGGGCGTGCCCATCGCTCGTTTCTCCTATCTTCTGGCGAGATCGGAACGCGTTCGACCGTCATGGCCATTGCTTATGCCGGCTTGCGCTCTACCGTCCGAGGGTCGTCGACATCGAGCTCGATATGCTCGCCATCGCCAGGAGAGGGCGTCGCGGCGATTTGCGTCGCGCCCTCCGGAGAGAGAAAGCGGTGCAACGCACCCTGTGGAATGACGGCCATCATTCCCGCGCGGAGGACGAAAGACTTGGGCGGCCCGTCATCGCACACGATTTCCAGGACAGCGGTGCCGTCGAGGATGTGAATCAGCTCGTCGCCGGGATGCGATTCCCAATGATCCTTCCCCGAGAACTTGATGGCGAGCAGGAGGCCGTCGCGATAGGACGCCAATCGTGCGACGCTTCCCTTTCGATCCGCCATCGTCGACTGCGGGGTCCGTCGGCACATAGTCAGCTTCGCGAGTTCTGCGTTGAGATCGATGATGCTCGGCGGTCTCATCGTATTGCCTATGTCGAGGTCGGGTGTGCTCGTCCGGGGGTCATCGACATCGAGATCGATATGGTCACCGGGGATCGTCGCGCTCATCGTGGTCCTGCCATCCGCGGAGTGAAAACGGTGCCATGCGCTCTGGGGAACGACGGCGATCATGCCGGCGCTGAGCGCAAAAGATTGCGGCCCGTCCTCTTGGACGATGTCGAGAGTCGCCGCTCCGTCGAGAACGCAAACCAGCTCGTCCTCGGGATGGGTCTCCCAATGGCCTGTCCCGGCGGACTTGCCAAGAAGCAGGAGCCCGTCACGGTAACGAGCCAATTGCGTGGTGCTGCCTTTGCGCTCCGCGCGCGTCGTCTGCGGTGTCTGCCCGCGGAACATCGTGAGTTTTGCGGCTTCCGCGTCGAGATCGATGATGGTCGGCGCCTTGCTTTCCATGTCTTCCTCCATGATCGTCTCGTTGTTCCCCTCCACCGAGCAGCGTCTCGGATCGTAGCGCCACGATTCGATTGCGGTGATCTCCGCTTTTCTTGACCACTGGAACGTTTTTGTAGCACTCAAATTGATGGTACCGTCTGACGTAGAGACCTCGAGCCGGCTGTAGAGGAACGATGTCATGGCTGCTCCCGACAGGTTGGCGATTGCGGGGCGCGAGACGCGGCATGAACCGGCGACCCGCCCGCCACGATCGGGACGCGGGGCGATGGACTGGGACGATGTCCGGGTGTTCCTCGCCGTCGCCCGGCAGGGCTCCATGCGTGCCGCCGGGCGGGCGCTCGGGCTGAGCCAACCGACCATCGCGCGCCGGCTGGCCGCGTTCGAGGCCACGTTCGGCGGAGCGGCCTTGTTCGACCGCTTGCCCGAGGGCTTGCGCCTCAACGCCGCCGGCGAGCAGCTGGTGCCCGCAGCCGAGAGCGTCGAGGATGCGGTGCTGACGCTGGAGCGGCGGCGCGCGGCCGCGTCGCCGGTGTTGAGCGGTACGGTGCGGGTATCGACCGGCGAGTGTGCCGCCGGGTTTCTCGCTCGCTGCATGTCGGAATCGACCACGACGGCGCTTCCGTCCGGCATCACCCTGGAACTGGTCGACTCGCGACAAACGGCAAACCTCGCGCGACGCGAAGCCGACATGGCGTTGCGTCACCAGCCGCCGGAAAGCGGCGACTTCTACATCTCCAAGGCAGGCACCTTCGCCTGTTCGGTCTACCGGCGTCGCGGCGCGGATGCTGCTGCATGGGTCACCTATACCGACGAGCAAGCCCACTATGCGCCGGCGCGCTGGGTGCAGCGGCAGGTCGAAGAAACGGGCAAGCCGGTGGCGCTGCGCGCCTCATCGATGCTGATGCATCTGGAAGCGATCCGCGCCGGTACCGGGCGCGGCGTACTGCCCTGCTATGTCGGCGACGGCCATCCCCTGCTCGAGCGGCTGACGCCGCCAATCCCGGAGATCGCCGCCGAATACTGGATCATCGTCCACCGCGATCTGCGCCGCGCCGCCTGCGTGCGCGCGGTCATCGATTGGATGAAGGCGCTGTTTGCCGAGCAGCGGGACGTGCTTGCCGGCAATCGGTAAGGTGGCGCGAGCGGCGCCTCTCCTGGAGAACTCAATGCACCGCGTGTCGATCATCCGCGCCGGCGGCGGCAGCGCCTGCCCGCGACGTTGCACGGTGTCGTCGGAATTGCGCGGAATTGTGGCCGCCGGGGACGGTCGCTGTCCACCCACCCAAGACGGTTCGAGCTGGCACGGCGAACGGCTGGAATGGGGTCGAGAGCGCCCCTCGCGCCGGCGCCAAGCGTTAGGTTTTATCCACTCTCATGTCCGCCTTCACAAGGTGCAGGCGAGTGAATTCGTGGCTTCCTTGGAAGCATTTCTTTCAGGCTCTGCCGGGCACGGCAGGGGGCGCGG